>Ga0207929_1000009_pt1 | contig 194955 bp, 195 predicted proteins | sample NGESurdeep072012_FD_184466 | JGI IMG/M metagenome (GOLD analysis project Ga0207929, IMG submission 184466) | Arctic peat soil microbial communities from Barrow, Alaska - NGEE Surface sample 53-1 deep-072012 (SPAdes) | ecosystem: Environmental > Terrestrial > Soil > Wetlands > Peat ... | reverse complement strand
TCTCCGTTCCGACATCCAAACCAACACCGATTCAGCCTCGCCAAATTGAATCACGAGACCTAACTTATGCAAAGCCCTCGCATTCGCGGGCCATGACAGCGAGGGCGAGAGCAATTCTGTGAATAATCTCTTATAAAACAATTACATACCTCTCCCATTGACTCCCGTTCCCTGTTCTCTGCATACTGGAACAAAGAGTGAACATCTATGGACGGGATCGCGAAACGATTGGCCGGAGCGCGGCAGCTTCTGAGCCCCCTGCCGGGGCAAGACGGCGCGCGTCTTCCGCTCGGCCATGACGCGGCCGATGCCGTGCTGCGCGGCGGGCTGCTGCGCGGCGCCCTGCACGAGATCTTCGCGGCCGATGCGTCGGCGTTCGGTTTCGCCGCCGGCCTGGCGCGGCGCGCGGCCGGCTTCAAACGGCTGCTCTGGATCGTGCAGGATTTCTCCGCTCTCGAGCAGGGCGCGGTGGCGCCCACCGGCCTGGCCGAATTCGGCATCGCTCCGGCTTCGCTTCTGCTGCTGTGCGCCGCCAACGCCACCGACGCCTTGCGCGCCGGCGCCGATGCCTTGAGCTGCGCCGCGCTCGGCGCGGTGATCGTGGAGATTCCGGGCAATCCCAAAATCCTCGACCTCGTCGCCTCGCGCCGCCTGGTGCTGGGCGCGCAGAGCAAGGGCGTCACCGTTTTCCTGCTGCGCCCGGCGGCCGAGGTCGAGCCGAGCGCCGCGGAAACGCGCTGGCTGATCCGCAGCAGCCATTCGGCGGATAGCGATGATTGGGGACACCCGCGTTTCGACGCGGAGCTGACGCGCAACCGGCATGGAGAGACCGGACGCTGGGACATGGAGTGGTGCTGTGACGATGGAGCTTTCCGCGAGACGACGCATTCTGGCGCTGTGGTTTCCGCGCCTGCCGACCGACCGGCTCCGGCGGCGGTCTGGCGCCTCGCCGGATAGGCCGCTCGTCCTGTCGCTGAAAAACGCCAATGCCCGCATCGTCTATGCGGTGGACGATTGTGCCGCGCGGGCCGGGCTCAAGCCGGGCATGCCGCTCGCCAGCGCGCGGGCGATGACGAACGCGCTGAACGTGGTCGAAGCCGATCTGCCGGCGGATGCGCAGATGCTGTCGCGCATCGCCGACTGGTGCGACCGCTTCACGCCGTTCGTCGCGCTTGATGCCCCACATGGCCTGCTGCTGGACATCAGCGGCGTCAGCCACCTGTTCGGCGGCGAAAAAGCGATGCTGGGACGCGTCCGTGAGTCCTTCAAGGCCCAGGGCTTCCTCGCCTATGGCGCCGTCGCCGGCACGGCGGCGGCGGCGCGCGCGCTGGCCCGCTTCGCCGACGGCACCGTCGCCGCGCCGGGAGAAGAGGCCGCCGCCACCGCGCCGCTGCCCGTCGCGGCACTCGATCTGGACCCTAAGGACACGCTGGCGCTGCAGCGGGCGGGGCTGAAAAACATCGCGCAGGTGGCGCAGCGCACGCGCGCCGAGCTGACCGCGCGCTTCGGCAAGGAGATGGTGTTCAAGCTGGATCGCGCCCGCGGCCAGGGCGAGAAGCCGATCTCGCCGCGCCGCATCCTGCCCGATTACAGCGCCGAGCAGCGCTTCGCCGAACCGGTGACGGCGCAGGACTTTATCGCCGCTGCCATCCTGTCGCTGGCGCAATCGCTGTGCGGCGTGCTGGAAGAGCGCGGCCAGGGCGCCCGCGCGCTGGAGGCGAGTTTCTTCCGCACCGACGGCATCGTGCGCCGCATCGGCATCGAAACCGCGCGGCCGCTGCGCGACGCGGCCGTCATCGCCAAGCTGTTCCACACGCGGCTCGATGCGTTGCACGACGAACTCGATCCCGGCTTTGGCTTCGACCTTGTGCGCCTCGCCGTGCCGCATGCCGAGCGGCTGGTGCCGCAAAGCGTCGGACTGGAAGCCCGGCCCGACGACGACAAGGAGATCGCGTTTCTGATCGATCGGCTGGCGGCGCGCTTCGGTTCGCACCGCATCCTGACCTTTCAGCCGCAGGACACCCACATCCCCGAAGCCGCCGGCGTCGCCGTGCCGGCGCAGCATGCGGACACCACGAAACTGACCTGGGAGCCGCGCATCGCAGGCGAGGCGCCGCGCCGGCCGCTGCGGATGTTCGCCAGGCCCGAACCCATCGACGCCATCGCAGCAGTGCCCGACGGACCGCCCATCCGCTTCCGCTGGCGGCGCGTGCTGCACAAGGTGCGGCTGGCCGAGGGCCCCGAGCGCATCGCCATGGAGTGGTGGGCTGCCCAGGAGCCCAAGCCGACGCGCGATTATTTCCGCGTCGAGGACGAAGCCGGGCGGCGCTTCTGGCTCTACCGCGACGGGCTCTACGGCCGCGAACCCTTCGCCTCGAAATGGTACGTACACGGACTATTTGCATGAAAGGGGAAGATGAGCACACACCTATCCTTTCCTCCCCCGTTGTTACGGGGGAGGTGGCGAGCGGAGCGAGCCGGAGGGGGCCCAGCGCCGCAGAGCGGCGCCCAGCGTCCGCCCCCTCCACCGCTTCGCGGTTCCCTTCCCCCGTAACAACGGGGGAGGAAATGCCTGTCCAAATCCTCCCCAACCAGCCGCCCTATGCCGAGATCGCGGTGACGTCGAATTTCTCGTTCCTGCGCGGCGCCTCGACGGCGAAGGAATTGATGCTGACCGCCGCGGCTTACGGCTACGCCGCGGTCGGCGTCGCGGATCGCAACACGCTGGCCGGCGTGGTGCGCGCCTATGCGGCTTTCCGGGAGCCGGAATGCCCGGAGGTGAAACCGAAATTCCTGGTCGGCGCGCGCCTGGTGTTCGCCGACGGGACACCGGACGTCCTCGCCTACCCTGCGGACCGCAAGGCCTATGGCAATCTCTGCCGCCTGCTGTCGGAAGGAAAGCTGCGCGCGCCCAAAGGCGATTGCATATTGGTCTTGAGCGATCTTATCGCCTGGCAGGACGGTCTTCTGCTCGCCGTCATGCCGCCGGCGCGCGGCCCGTTCGCGCGCCTTCGCGAGACTCTGCAAAAGCTGCGCGACGTCGCGCCGGATCGCACCTGGCTGGCCGCTTCCATGCTGCACCGGGGCGACGACCGGCGCCGGCTGAAGCGGCTGACGGCGCTGGCGCGGGAAACGCACGCATCGCTGCTCGCCGTCAACGACGTGCTCTATCACACGGCCGAGCGGCGGCAATTGCAGGACGTCGTCACCTGCATCCGCGAGCATGTCACCATCGATCGCGCCGGCAAGCTGCTGGAGGCCAATGCCGAGCGCCATCTGAAGACACCGGCGGAAATGGTCCGCCTGTTTCGCGATGTGCCGGAGGCGATTGCCCAGACGGTGCGATTCGCGGAGCGCATTTCGTTTTCACTCGCCGATCTCAAATACAATTACCCGCACGAGCCCGTGCCGCCCGGGAAAACCGCCAACGGGCATTTGCGCGACCTGACCTGGCAAGGCGCGGCGACCCGCTATCCGGACGGCGTCCCCGACAAGGTGCGTCAAACGCTGGCCAAGGAGCTGGCGATCATCGCCGAGCGCGAATACGCGCATTACTTCCTGACCGTGCGCGACCTCGTCGCCTATGCCAATGAGAAGAAGATTTTGTGCCAGGGCCGCGGCTCGGCCGCCAATTCGGCCGTCTGCTATGCCATCGGCGTCACCGCCGTCGATCCCCTTCAGATCGATCTTCTGTTCGAGCGCTTCATCTCGCAGGAGCGCAAGGAGCCGCCCGACATCGACGTCGATTTCGAGCATGAGCGGCGCGAGGAAGTGATCCAGCATGTCTACAAGCGCTACGGCCACCACCGTGCGGCGCTGACCGCGACCGTGATCTGCTACCGCCCGCGCAGCGCCATCCGCGAGGTCGGCAAGGTCTTCGGCCTGACCGAGGATATCACCGCCGCGATGGCGAACAGCGTCTGGGGCAGCTGGGGCGCGGCGCTGAAGGAAAGCCAGGTCCGCCAGGGCAGGCTCGACCCGCACAATGAAGCGATCTTCCAGGCCGTGAACTTCGCCAACCAGATCATGGGCTTTCCGCGTCACCTGTCGCAGCATGTCGGCGGCTTCGTGCTGACCGAGGACCGGCTGGATTCGCTCGTGCCGATCGGCCCGGCGGCGATGAACGACCGCTATTTCATCGAATGGGACAAGGACGACATCGACGTGCTCGGCCTGATGAAGGTCGATGTCCTGGCGCTGGGCATGCTGACCTGCATCCGCAAGGCGTTCGATCTGATCGATACCCATGACGGCGAACGCTTCGATCTCGCCACCGTGCCGCGCGAGGAAAAAGAGGTTTACGACATGCTGTGCGAGGCCGACGCCATCGGCGTGTTCCAGGTCGAGAGCCGCGCCCAGATGAACATGCTGCCGCGCCTGCGCCCGCGGATTTTCTACGACCTCGTCGTCGAAGTTGCGATTGTCCGCCCCGGCCCCATCCAGGGCAACATGGTCCACCCTTACCTGAAGCGCCGCAAAGGCCTGGAGCAGGTGAGCTTCCCCTCGCCTTCGCCCGCGCATGGCCATCCGGACGAACTGAAAGACGTGCTGGGCAAGACGATGGGCGTGCCGCTGTTCCAGGAACAGGCGATGAAGCTGGTCATGGTGGCGGCGAAGTTCACCGGCGAGGAAGCCAACGGCCTGCGCCGCGCCATGGCGACCTTCCGCAATGTCGGCACCATCGGCCAGTTCGAGAAGCTGATGATCGACCGCATGACGATGCGCGGCTATACGCTGCAATTCGCCACCGACTGCTACAACCAGATCAAGGGTTTCGGCTCCTATGGCTTTCCCGAAAGCCATGCCGCCAGTTTCGCCCATCTCGTCTACATCTCCGCCTGGATCAAATGCCATCACCCGGCGGCCTTCGCCTGCGCTCTGCTCAATTCGCAGCCGATGGGCTTCTATGCGCCGGCCGAAATCGTGCGCGACGCGCGCGAGCATGGCGTGGCGGTGTTCGCCGCCGATGTCAGCTTCAGCGATTGGGACAATACGCTGGAGCGCGACGGCGCTCTGGCGCTGCGGCTGGGCTTTCGCCAGATCGACGGTTTTCACGAGGATTGGGCCCGGGCCATCATGGACAATCGCGGCTATGGCTATGGCGGCTTCGCCGAGTTCGTCCGCCGCGGCGAACTGCCGAAGAAGGCGCTGATGGTGCTGGCCGATGCCGATGCCTTCCGCTCCCTGGGGCTGGACCGGCGCGAGGCCCTGTGGGCGGTGCGCCGCCTGCCCGACCAGCACACCCTGCCGCTGTTCGAGGCCCAGCGCATGAAGGAACTGCCGCCCGAACGGACCGCGCCGCTGCCGCTGATGCCGCTCAGCGAACACGTGCTGGCGGATTATCAGACGACGCGGCTGTCGCTCAAAGGCTATCCGACGCAATTCCTGCGCCCGCTGTTCACGGCCGAAAAGATCCAGAGCTGCGCCGAGGTCGAAGCGACGGCGGACGGAAAATCGGTGCGCTGCGCCGGTATCGTGCTGGTGCGCCAGATGCCGGGCGACGCCGGCGTGGTGTTCATCACGCTGAGCGACGAGACCGGCATCACCAATGTCGTGGTCTGGCCCCGGCTGGTGAAGGAATTCCGCCGGGAGATCATGGGCGCGCGGCTGCTGCTGGTGGAGGGCAAGGTGCAGAACAGCGATCATGTCGTGCATCTCGTCGCCGAGCGCATCGTCGACCGCAGCGCCGAAATGAACCGCCTGTTCGAGGAGCCGGTGCGCCCGTTCCAGGGCCGCCTGGAAGATCTGGCCTATCAGCGCCCGGACTCGCGCAGCCCCCGCCACCCGCGTAATGTCCGCGTCCTGCCGAAGTCGCGGGACTTCCACTGACGGGGCCCGCCAAAAGGGGGGAGCCCCCTCCATTTTTTCGAGGTTCGAATGCACATAATTCCGCCGAACCACAAAATATTGGGGCCGGTGCCCTGAGGGGGAGGGGTAGGAAAAACGTGCAAACAATTATATTGCTGAATTCTCTATAAGCCATTGATATTATTAAATAATAATAAAAACGTCCCAAAGTTTGCAAAGCAATATTCTTTCGCTTGCATATGTTCCTGTTTTGTTCTTTAGTCCTATCCAGGCGATTATCCGGCAGTTGACTTTTCTGCCCCCAGTTTATATTCCCAATTCGGACAGGCCGCGCTTGCCCTGCTGCCGGTCCTGCTGGTGGCAGCATTGTTGCTACTGGGATCGGCGGGGGTAGCGGGGGCGTCAGTCGGCAGCATTGAGGTTTTCTCCGGGGCAAACGGACCACAGCCAATCCGTGATTGGATGCTGCTCGGCGGTCGGAGCGAGGATGAAACAGAATTTGGTTTTGTGAGGTTCGGCGAACGTCTCGTACAGAAAACATCCTTGAGTAATCAGCAGAACCCTACCTTCGAGAAATCCTTCTGGCGTTCTGTCGGCCCACTCTGGCTGTTCTTCCCACCCGACAATGTAAGGGGCGTTGTGGGTGGGCCAAACTGTGCCAATGACGGATTTATCGAACGTCTTTTCGCAGGTGTTGTTGGCCCTAAAGGGCAACTCCGCAATGATTCGGGAGAGCGAGCCTCGGTCCATGAAATAATGCTCTTGGTACTTAAGGACATGCAGCGCCGGGTCCTTGCCGATGTTTTCGTAGGGGATACCGATGCGAACTATATCGCCAACTCTTTGAGGTGGATGATCGCCCCAGGCGGCCTCATGCACGGCAATCCAAGCGCGGTTCGCTTCAACGGTAGCGCGGCGAGTATCCCAAAGCCCCAAAGCTATGAATACGAGGCCTACCAACGCCACGAGCGCGGCGATACTCGTTATCCCATTCAACCATTTGGCTACTTGGATTTGCTTTTTCCAGAAGGTGCGCTCTATGGCTTCGTGATTTGGGTCATCGCCATGTGGGTTAGCAATCGCGGGATCGATCTTTGTAACCCCATCATGCACACCGGCGGTTGGTTCGTTGCTGTTTTTGGTGGCTGTCTTTTCCTGTTGAGCGTTATTCCCCGCTTTGTGGAGTTGATTGCGTCGTGACTTCCGGCTCATCAGCAACCCCGAATTGCCGTGCCGAAAATATCGTCGTTGAGGCGATTGTTGTAGCGGAACTGGAATTCGGCGACGTAGAGCGGCAGGTACTTGCGGCTAACTTTGTGGAATGTGCCGAACACGCCGCGCTTAATCAGCGACCAGAAGCCTTCAATCGTGTTCGTGTGGATCGCGCCGACGACGTAACGCTTCTTGCTGTGGTTGACGGTGCCGTGCTTGTACCCGCCGCGATACAAATCCTGATAGGCGCGGTGTTCGTCCGTCGCCAGCAACGAAACATCGGTGCCGACCGTCTGGTAGATGAAGGTTTCAAGCGTTTCGGTGTTCACGGCGTCGAGGACGCGCGCCACGACTTTGCCTTTGCGCTCAACTGCGCCAACGACAATGGCCTTGCCGTCGCGCCACTTCGTTCCCTGCTTCTTGCCAAAGTGGCGGTTGTCATCGTCGCCGCCGATATAGGTCTCGTCCACTTCCACAACGCCCATGAGCTTGCGGAAGTCCTCGTTTGCCAGACCAGCGCGGATGCGGTGGCACATGCTCCAAGCGGTCTGATAGCTGCCTGTGCCGACCATGCGATGAATTTGGAGCGCGCTGATTCCTTTCTTGCTGGTGAGCATGAGGTGGATAACGCGGAACCACTCGCGCAGCGGATATTTGGTGTTCTCGAAGATGGTCCCGACAAGGACAGAGAAGCGGTAGGACGTGCCCTTTCCCGAACAGGCGTAGCACTGCCAGTGGAAGGCCTTGGTGCCGTGCTCGCCCACGCCAGCGTTGCCACAGCGGGGACAGGCCACGCCCAGCGGCCAGCGATTGCTCATCAGGTAGGTTTTGCAGGCATCGTCGGATGGGAATGCAGTCTCCCACTGCCGATTTGTCATCTGGTGAATGCGCTTTTTGCCGGACATGGCCAATCCCTCGAAACTGAGAGGAATATAGGATGCCCCAGCTAACAAGTCAACTTCCGGATAATCGCCCCTATCCATGCAAATCGCCCTCGATCTTGGCCAGGCCGAAGCCTTCCTGTCCGTCCGCAACCGCCTGCTGCGGCTGTACGATCCGGTGCCTTACGATTCCCTGTCCGATCCAACGGATCAGCTCATCGCCTCCATCCTCGCCAGCCGCACCCGCGACGAGGTCAAGCGCCGCGCCTTCGCCCGCCTGCGCAGCCGCTACGGCGTGACGGTGCTGGCTGAGGCCGATCCCAAGGATGTCGAGGCGCGGATCGCCGGCGTCGAATTCGCGGACAAGAAAGCCGTTGACATCGTCTTCGCCCTGCAGCGGCTGAAAGCGATTTCCGGCGATTTCTCTCTCGAATTTCTCGCCGATTGGAGCACGGCGGAAGCCCTGCGCTATCTGGAGGCGTTCCATGGCGTCGGGCGGAAGATCGCCGCCGCCGTCGTCAATTTCAGCACCTTGCGCAAGCCGGCCCTTGTTTGCGACACGCATATCCTGCGTGTCCTGGGCCGGCTCGACTTCCTCCCGCCGCACGTCAAAAGTGCCGGCCCCGCCTACGATCTGGTCATGCCGTCGCTTGGCGCGTGGTCTGCCGCGGACCTCTTCGAGTTCCACTGGCTGCTGAAGCGGCTGGGGCAGGATGTCTGCGAAGCGTTGCGAACCAACTGCCGCGCCTGCCCGCTGGAAACGCTTTGCCCCAAACGCCGCGTGCGCACTTTTCATTAGAGCGCTGGTCATTAGAGCGCTGGCGCCGACCCGCGCTGCGGCGCTATCGTCGCCGCGGGGAAAGCGCCAACGCCGTCATGCCAAGTGTCCGCGGCCTTGAGTGGCCGCTTATTGCGTCCGTTGCCGCGGCTGTTGTGCTCGCGGCGCCGCTGTGGTGCGTGGCGGTGCCCGCCATGCCGGACTATCCCGCCCATCTGGCGAGTTTCGCCCTGATCGGCGGCGCGGCCTCGCGCTACTACATGGTCGCCTGGGACGTCCTGCCGAATCTCGGCGCCGAAGCCATCGTGCCGCTGCTGGCGCGGCTGCTGCCGCTGGAACTGGCGACGCGCCTGTTCCTCACGGCCACCGTGGCGCTGTGGGTGCTGGGGCCGGCCGCGATCCAGCGCGCCCTGTTCGGACGCGTGAACGCCGCCGCCCTGCTCGCCGCGGTCTTCGCCTACAACGCCAATTTCATGTGGGGTTTTTTCAACTATACCTTCGCGGCCGGCTTGAGTTTCTTCGCGTTCGCGGCGTGGATCGCGACGCAAGGCCGAAGGACCTGGCGACATCATGCCGGCTTCGCCGCGGCCTTCACCGCGATCTATTTCTGCCACCTGTTCGCCTTCGCGATCGTGTTGCTTGGCGTCGGTTGCTTCGAAGTGTCCGGTTGGCTGGCCGAACGCCCGCGCACCGCGCGCGGACTTGGCACGCGTGCCTTGCCGATCGTCCTGATGTGCCTGCCTGCGGCCTTCGCCTTCCTGGTTCTCAAGCCCGCCGGCGCCGGCGGCTTCCACCTGGAATTCGATTTTGCCGATACGATGCTCGACCGCTTCGGTGCCGCGATTCAATTCGGCTTCGACAACGCCGCCTACGCCTTGTTGGGCGCCTTGTGCCTGATTTTCGCCGGCGGCCTGGCGTCCAGGATCGTCACGGTCCATCCCCGCATGCGCCTTGCCCTTATCGTGTTCGCGATCTGCACGGTCCTGGCGCCGGAATGGGCGCTGGGCGGCTGGGGCGTCCACATGCGCCTGCCGGCCGTGCTCGGCGTGCTCGCCTTCGCATCGATCGAATGGCGAATTCCGGCGCGTCTTCACTTCGCAATCGCGGCGGCCCTCCTTCTCATCCTGGGGGTCGGCGCCACCATCGTGGCGACCGCTTGGCGCGCCTACGATGCCCAATTCGCCGAATTCCGCAGCCATGCCTCCGACATCAAGCAAGGCGGGCGATTGCTGACCGTGCTCGATGGCGACTCGCTGGGCTGGGATTCCGACCAGCCCTATTGGCACATAGCCGAGTTCGCCGTCATCGACCGCGGCGTCTTCACGCCGTTGATGTTCACCACGGCCGGCCAGCACATCGTGCACATCCGCACGCCATTCGAACGCATCGCGGCAACGAACGCGCAGCAGGGCTCGCCGCCGGACATCGACGAACTCGACAATCTCGCCGCCGGCCGCCGCGACGCCGACGAGGATATCCGCAACATCTTTCCCTATCTGATGTTTTTCCAGTGCCACTACGATCAGGCGGTGGTGATCCATGGCAGCTTGCCGCATGCGCGCGTGCCGGCCATGTTGCGCGCCCGCCGCGATGGCACGTTCTATACGCTTTACGACATCGTGCCCAACGCGCGGTGCGCCAAGCGATGAGCCCGCAAAGCCCGGCGCTGCGCATTCTGACCGCGGCATTGGCCGTCGGTTGCACGCTCGGCGTGATGCATATCGTTTGCGTGATGGGTTTTCGTGTGCCGTTCGATCCCAATGAAGGCTGGAACGCCTACTTTGCTCAGTCCGTGCTGGCCACCGGTTCGCCCTACCCGCCGGCCAACAGCCTGATGATCGACAATTATCCGCCGCTGTCCTTCTATCTGGTCGCCGCTCTCTCCGGATTGACGGGCGATGCGATCGTCGCCGGGCGCATCGTCGCGCTCGCCGCGCTGTTCGCCGTCGCGCTCGGCATCGAGACTGTCGCGCGGCGAATGGGCTGCACGCGGCTCGAAGCGCTGTTCGCGGCCCTGCTGTTCACAGGCGGGCTGATGCTGACCACCGACTACGCCGGCATGGACGATCCGCAGCTGCTCGGCCACGCCATCGCGATGGGCGGGCTGTTGCTGGTGCTGCGCGAGCGGCGCACGTCCCGTCTCATGGTGGCCGCCGCGTCGCTGTTCGTTCTGGCGTTTTTCGTCAAGCACAATCTCGTCGTCTTGCCGGTGGCGCTGGCCGCGTGGCTGCTGCTGGCCGACCGCCGGCACGCCGTCACCTTCATCGTCAGTGAGCTTATCTTCGTCGGCGTCGGTCTTGGCCTGTTCAAGCAGGTCTACGGCATGAGCCTGCTGGGCCAGATCGCTTCGGCGCGAACCTATGCGCTGGCGAATGTGTGGAGCGGCATCGCGCAATGGCTGCCCTGGGGCGCCGCTTTGGTCGTCGGTGCCAGCCTCTTATTCCTCGTTGCGCGCCGCGACCGGCATGCGATGCTATGCGTCATCTACGCGACGATCGCGATCGTCGCGGGCGCATATTTCCTTGGCGGCGCGGGGGTCGATGCCAACGCGCTGTTCGACGCCGACATCGCGCTCGCGCTCTGCGCCGGACTGCTGCTGAATCGATTGCAGTTTTCTGTTCCGCAAAGTGCCGCCGCGCTGCTCTTCGCGGTGCCGCTTGCCATCGGCATCTGGAGCCTCGATGCCCCATGGTGCACGTCCGATTACTGGTTCCATCCCATGGCGGACGAGCGCCGCGCTGCCGCCGGCGAGATCGCGTCGATCCGCGCGGCGCGGGGTCCGGTCCTGTGCGAGATGCTTTCACTCTGCTATTGGGCCGGCAAACCGGCCGAGGTCGACGTTTTCAACATCGAACAGGCCTACCTCACCGACGCGCGAAGCGACGCCGGCCTGGCCGGTCTCATCAAGCAGAAGCACTTTGCGTTGATCCAGTTCGAGCAGATGACGCCGTTCCCGCTGACGCCTTCTATCCACCGCGCCTTGCTGAGCAACTATCGAATCGTCCCGACCGACGACGACCGCGTGCTCCTCGCGCCGCGTTAGCTGTGGGCTTTCACGGTTCCGGTGCGTTCCAGCTTGCCCCAGCCGACGACGGCGCCGCGGATCGCGGCCGAAATCGAGCGCACCACGACGTAATACATCAGCTGGCGATAGCCGAAGCGCTGCAGCGGCAGCCACCAGATCAGACTCCATTGCTCGCCGCGCTCCATCAGGAAGCCGAAGGTCGCCGCCAGCAGGTCGACGACGACGAAGACGGCATAGTAGATGCCGACCGTGACGAGATCGTTGTTGCTGAACTCGGCGCCGTGCTGGCTATAGGCGATCCATTGGCTGATCAGCTGCCAGATCAGCAACAGGTCGGCCAGCGGCGCCAGCGCGGTGAGCGCGATCTGGAACAGCCACACCTGCGGCAGCGCGATCATGCCGAGCGCGCCGTAACGCGGATTGAACGTCAGGCCGCGATATTTCCACAGACATTGCAGCGTGCCGAAGGCCCAGCGAAAGCGCTGGTTCGCCAGGCCGCGGAAGGTCGCGGGCGCCTCGGTCCAGGCAATCGCCGAACTGTCAAAGCGCACGCGGTAGCCCTTCACCTGGATGCCGATGGTCAGGTCCTGGTCTTCCGCCAGCGTATCGGAGTGAAAGCCGCCCATGGCCAGCAGCACCGATTTGCGCCAGGCGCCGACCGCGCCGGGAATGACGGTGAGCGTGCCGAGCGCGGCCAGCGCGCGGCGCTCCAGATTCTGCGCCACGATGTATTCCAACGCCTGCCAGCGCGTGATCATGTTGGTGCGGTTGCCGACCTTGGCGTTGCCCGCCACGGCGCCGACCTCGGCATCGGCAAACCAGCGCACCAGCCGTGGAATCGTATCGGACTGGAACTGCGTATCGGCGTCCAGCGCCACGAGGATCTCGCCCTTAGCCTGGCTGAGGCCGACATTGAGCGCCGCCGCCTTGCCGCCATTGGGCATCCGGACCAGCGTAACGCGATTGTTGACGCCGAACGCCGCCTGCAGCACGCCCGAGGTATTGTCCTGCGAACCATCGTCGACGACGATGACTTCCAGATCGCGATGATCGCTCTCCAGAATGCGCTCGACCGTCTTCACGATCACCTTTTCCTCGTTATAGGCCGGCACGATGACCGAGACGTGCAGCGTCTCGTCCGGCAAGGTCTCGGCCTCGCGCGCGCTGCTGCGCAGATTCCACAGGCTCAGGCCGGCCAGGAAGAACAGCCGCGACACGCCCAGCCAGATCGCGGCAAGAAAGGCGTAGTAGAGAAAGCGCCCCAGCCAGTTCACGGTCAGAAATACGACGCGATCGGTCAGCAGCGACATGGTCGGCGGCAGCGGCGGCATCGCCTGGTCGCGCGTCATCCCGATCAGGCTGGAGGCCGGCACGAACTGAAAGCCCTTGGCGCGCAGCGTATCGATCAGAACCGGCAGCGCCGCCACCGTCTGGGACCGGTCACCACCCGCGTCGTGCAGCAGGACCGCGTTACCAGGCGCGTCCGGTATGGGATGTTCCAGATCGTGCAACACGCGCGACACGATCACATCGGCGCCGGGCAGCGCCCAATCGACCGGATCGATTTGCTCGCCGACCGTGATGTAGCCAAGCCTCTGAGCGATCTCGACCGGCACGATCTCGCTGGTATCGTCGGGCTCGGCATCGCCAAGGTAGGGCGGGCGGAACAGAACCAACGATCGGCCCGTCAGCGCCTGAATCAAACGCTGCGTCGCGTTGAGCTCGATCGGCACAGCCTGCGACGGCGTGTCGGCGAGATTTGGATGCGTGTAGGTGTGATTGCCGAGTTCATGGCCTTCGGCGAGGATGCGCTGGATCAGATCGGGATTGGCCTCCGCATTGCCGCCGATGACGAAGAACGTCGCGTGGACGTGCTTCTGCTTGAGGATGTCCAGGATCTGAGGCGTCCACTCCGGATCCGGCCCATCGTCGAAGGTCAGCGCGACCTTGCCCGGCACATAGCCGAACTGCCGCATGATAAAATTTGTCGGCAATCGCGTATAGGCTTCATCGTCGATGTCGCCTGAACTGGAATTGATTTCCAGCGTACGCGCGCCGGTGGAAGGTTCAGCCTCGACCCGGAAGAAATCGCCCTGGCCCTCGTGATCGACGTCGGCGCCGATGGAAATCTGGCGAATGCCTTGCGGTACGCCGGCACCGTAGCTCCGCCCGAGCACGTCCCACACAGAAGGGTCCTCGCTGCCGAGCCGCCATAGCGCGTAGCCGGCGGGGCGGTAGATGTCGGACGCATGGATCTGGTTGTAGGCGGTCACCGCATCCAGGAACCAGACGTCGTGCAGCGTATGATCGTCTTCAGTGTAGGAGAAATGCGGATTGTTGGTCGCATCGTCGAAGTCGATCGTTGCTTCGGAGTCGTGCGCCGCCGCCACCGCACCCTCGAACGTCAAATCGTGGTCGGGACCATCGTTCCAGTCATAGGCATAGCCGCCGATGGACACGATGGTGCGGCTGGGCGCGAGGCCGCGCATGCGCTTGTCGAGCGTCGTCTCGAACCAGCTTTGACCGGCGATGCTGCCGGCCGGGCCGGTGTCGTCATGCTCGTCATAGGCCATCAGCAGCGTGTAATCGACGATGTGCGCATAGGCGGCATAGGGCCAGTCGTCGTCGTCAAACGGCACCGCCATGACGACGATCCAGCCATGCGGCAGGAACGCCGCCGACAGCCGTTGCAGGAACTTCTCCAGGTCGGGATGCGCCGCGTCGGGCACCTCCTCGAAATCGACGGTCACGCCCTGAAGCTTGTTGTTGGCGACGAAGTCGATGATCTGTTTCAGCAGCATGTCGCTGCGCGCCGGATCGGCCAGGAGCCTGGCCAGGCCCGCGCCATCCCATTTGCCCATCGTGGCGTTCTGGATCACGGGCAGCACGGCGAGGTTCGCCCGCTTGGCACGCAACTCGCCCAGCAGGCCGGTATCGAGCGCGCTCTTGAGGTCCAGATTGGGGCCCTGCAGCGCCAGCCAGGTCGGCATCAGCCAATCAAGCTTGGGCAGTTCGCGCATGAGCGCCGGATACGCGTTCTCGGAAGCCGGCCGCCAGCCGGGAAAGAAGGCGATCGTCAGGGCGCGGTCCTGCAGCGGCTTCAAAATCGAGGCCAGCGGCCTTGTGCGCTGGCCCCGTTCATTGCGCAGGCGGCGCTGGACCGCAAGTTCCTCGCGCCGGGCGCGTGCTTCGTTGGCCAGCCGCGCGGCAGCCCGCACCAATCCCGGCTTTTGCGCTTTCTTTTCAAGGTCGTGGATGGTGACGGCGGTCAGATGGCCGGGCAGCCGTGGCTGCGCCCCGGTCGGGGCATTGACCAGGCTGAAGACGAACACCGCGCCCAGCACGAGGCTGATGACGCCGGCAGTCCAGCCGACAATCGAAGCGCCGAAAGCGCGCCGGCCGGTGGCATCGAAGAAGACCGGTTTATCCGCCATGGCTCCGCGCGCCCCGCGCTGGCGCGAAGGTCGCCCGATTGTCGATTCTCATTCTATGCTCCAGGCACCGGCGATAGGCGCGGTGCGCGTCGCCAGCTTAGCGGAACGGCGCAGGCCATGCCAAAAGAGACGACATGAAAACGCCAAAAGTTTGGACGAAGCCCGCCATTGTTACGGCCGCGTTCATCTTGGGCGGTTTCGCCGTGACGCTGGCCGCGAACTGGCCGGGGCATCTGTCCTACGATTCCATCCTGCAGCTGCATCAGGGCCGCGCCGGGCTCTACAACAACTGGCATCCACCGGTGATGGCGTGGCTGCTGGGGCTCGGCGATGCGGTGGTTCCTGGCGCGGGCCTGTTCGTGGCGTTCGACACCGCTCTGGCGTTCGGAACGCTCGCTTTGCTGCTGTCGCTCAAGCCCGAGCGCACCACCTGGCTCACGGCCGCCGTTGCGCTTGCCGCCGTCCTGTCGCCGCAATTTCTCCTCTACCAGGGACTGGTCTGGAAGGACGTTCTGTTCGCCGACAGCGCGGTCGCCGGCTTCGTCTGCCTCGCCTATGCAGCATCGCAGTGGAGCGCGATCCGTGCGCGCGCAGCCTGGCTGGCGGCGAGCCTGCTCCTTCTGTCGCTGGCGGCGCTGACGCGGCAGAACGGCGCGATCCTGTTGCCCTTCGCCGCAGCCGCGTTGAGTTGGATCGCCACACGGCTGGGCGCCGCCAGGCTGATGGCCGCGTTGTTCGGCGCCTTCTATCTCGCCGCGTCCCTAGTCTTCGTCTTCGCGGCATCGGCGCTGCTCAACCTCAGAAGCGATGGCAACCCGGGTCTCGACGAACAGGTGCGGCTTCTTCAGGTCTATGACCTTGCCGGCGCCGTGGCGCGCCAGCCCGATCTTCAACTTCAATCGCTGCGCGACGACGATCCGGCGCTCGAGCATCTCATCCGCTCGAAAGGCGCGCGCCTCTACACACCGGTGCGCAACGATCCCCTGGCCTCCGCGCCGGAACTGCAAGCCGAACTGGCCGACGTCGACCCGGACGCGGTCGGCACGCAGTGGCGGGCGACGATCGCCGAACATCCCTGGCTCTATCTGCGCGTGCGCGCCGCCGCGTTCGCCTGGGTGTTCGCGACGCCGGACCTCGCCGCCTGCCGGCCGGTCTTCACCGGGATCGAAGGGCCGCAGCGCGAAATGCGAGATTTGGCCCTGGCGCCCCGCCGCGACGCGCGCGACCGGACGCTGGAGACCTATGGCAAGGCGTTCTTCGGCACGCCGGTGTTCTCGCATGTCTTCTTCGCGATCCTGGCGGCGGCGAGCACCGTGCTCCTGCTGCGACGGCGCCGGACGGCGGACATCGCCATCGCCGCCATGCTGCTTGGCGCGATGGCCTTCACGCTCAGCTTCTTTGTGATCTCCATCGCCTGCGACTATCGTTATCTTTATGCGCTCGATCTTTCGGCGCTGGCCGCGCTGCTCTACCTTGCGTTGGACGCGAAAAGCGCCCTCAGAGGAACGCCATGATGGTCGAGTTGGGTTTGATCGAAGGCTATTACGGCACGCCGTGGAGCTGGAAGGCACGCGAGCAAACCATCGCGACGCTCCAAAAACACGGCTACACCTTCTACATCTACGCGCCCAAGGCGGATGCTTTCCTGCGCAAACGCTGGCGCGAGCCGCACCCGGTGGACACCGCCGACGCCTTGCGCGCACTCGCTGCGCGCTGCAAAGCGATGGGGGTGCGTTTCGGCGTCGGCTTGAGCCCTTATGAACTCTATCGCGATTTCAACGCTGAGGCGCAGGCCCACCTCGCAACCAAACTCGCCGAATTCGATTCCTGGGGCATCGACGACCTCGCCATCCTGTTCGACGACATGCGCGGAGACCTGCCGAACCTGGCCGCGATGCAGGCGGACATCCTGCATTGGGTCAAGGCGCGCACCCCGGCGACGCGTCTCATCGTTTGCCCGAGTTATTACACCGACGATCCGGTGCTGGACCGCTTCTTCGGCAAGCGGCCGCAGAACTACCTGGAGGATTTCGGCCGACGGCTCGACAAATCCATCGAGGTGTTCTGGACCGGCGAAGAGGTGTGCTCCCGCGAATATTCGCCGGGCCACCTGGTGCGCGTCACCGAGCAACTGGGGCGCAAGCCGTTCCTGTGGGACAACTATCCGGTGAACGACGGCCAGCGGATGTCGCAATTCCTGCACGTGCGCGCCTTCACCGGCCGGCCGGCGAGCATGGCCGCGCATCTGTCGGCTCATAGCGTCAACCCGGCTCTGCAGCCGTCGCTGTCCTGCATTCCGGCACTGACGCTGGCCGAGAGCTACCGCGTCGGCGACGCTTATGAATACGGCCGCGCTTTCGATCGTGCGGCGCAGTCTCTATTGGGCGCCGAATTCGCCGCGCTGATCCGAGAGGACATTCTGTTCCTGCAGGACGTCAGCCTCGAACGGCTCGCCGACAAGACGAAGGATCGCCTGCGCCGGCGCTATGGCGGCATCGAGCACGACGCCGCGCGCGAGATCGTGGCTTGGCTGGACGGTGCCTATAAGTTCGAAGCGGAGATCGCTTAGAGTGCCTTCAGCCAGGGGATCAGCCGCGCATTAACCTCAGCGGGACGTTCCTGTTGGGTCCAGTGGCCGCAACCCTCCAGGACATCGGCGACGCGCAGGTCCGTCACATGGTTGCGCATGAGCGCGATGGGATCGGCAGCGCCCTTGAACATGTTGAAGGCCAGATCGCGCGTGCCGCCGATGAACAGCGCCGGCTGTTCGATCTTTCGATCGGCGAAGCCGCGCAGATACGCAAAGTCACGCTGGTGATTGCGGTAGCGGCTGATCGGCCCGAAGAAGCCAGAACCCTCGAATTCGCCGACATAGTAGTCGAGCTCGACCGGCGTCAGCCAAGCCGGAAAGACCGCCGGATCCACCAGGCCATCGAGCAGACACATGTCCGAGGTCTTGCCGCTCGGCCAGGTGCCGTCCGGCGCGTCGCCGGAGAGCGCGTAGTAGAATTTGCGCAGGAAATCGCGCGGGTCGGCCTCGGCCTCCGCCTCGGGCAGGCGCTCCTTCTGGAAATAGGCCTGGTAGAAGAACTTGCCGCGCCTGGTGAAGATTTCATCGAAGATTTCGTCGAACGGCCGCGCCGGCGGACCCATGTGCGGCACCGACAAGGCACCGACCGCGCGCACCCGATCGGGCCTTATCAGCGCCGTGTTCCAGACGATCGGCGCGCCCCAATCATGGCCGAGAATGACGGCCGGCCGGCCGGGGCTCAGGCTTTCGATCACGCCCGCCACATCGGCGACCATGCGCTCCATCGCGTAATCCGCCACCGTTTCGGGCTTGCCGGAACCGCCATAGCCGCGCACATCGATGGCGCAGGCGGTGAAGCCCGCATCCGCGATGGGACCGAGCTGATGGCGCCAGGAGAACCACGATTCGGGAAAGCCATGGACCATCACGACCAACGGTCCGCTGCCTTGCACCGCGGCGCGCAGGCGAATGTCGGCGAGATCGATGAATTGGAAATTCGTCATGGTGGAACCTTAGCCGGACCGAAGCCATTTCGATAGAGAAGGCTTTGCATCGGCGCGCGTAAGCCGCTATGCGAGGGCCACACCACACATCGGCGGTCCATGGCTTACAATTGCGCGAAGTGCCCAGGCTATTGCTGTTCCTATCCGCTCATTGCCCTGAACAAGCGGGATGTGGAACGGCTGGCGAAGCATTTCGACCTGTCCTTCACCGCCGCCGCGAAGAAATTCACCAAGGTCGACGGCGACGCGCCGTTCGCCATGCGGCGCAAGGCCGACGAGCACTATGGCAAGATCTGCCGCTTTTTCGATACCGATGAGCGTCGCTGCACGATCTATTCGGCGCGGCCTTCGATCTGCCGCTCCTATCCCGGCGACAATCACTGCGGCTATTACAGCTTTCTATTGCACGAGCGCGAAGCCCAGGACGACCCCGAGCACGTCGCCGTCACCGCGAACGGCTAGAATTTCGGGCACTTGCCGGGATCGGCCAGGAAGACCCGGACCGGCGTGCCTGCCATCAGGCGCGCGTGCAGGTAGCGGTCGACGCGGGCATCTGAGTCGAGTCCATAATTGCAGCGGATGGAGATATCGCGCAGCGAGGTCTCGAGCTGATAGGCATTGAACAAGCCGTACCAGTCGGGCGCCATCGCGACGCCGCCGTCCGACAGCGGCCGCACGGTCAGCGTCGCCACTTCGTCACCGGTCTCGGCGATCGCCGGTAGCGGCGCCTCTGTCGGACGCAGGAGCGGCCACAGCACAAGCGCGGCGGCCAGCATGGCACTGGCGGCGGCGAGCAAATCGGCCCGGCCGCGCAGCCCTTCCAGCCAACGGCGGAGCGGGCTTTCTTGCCCGTCCTGGCCGTCCGGCGAAGGCTGCTGCAGACGCGCCAGCGGATCGGCCGGCGCTTCAGCCTTGCGTTCGCTCTCGCCCTGCGCGAATCGGTCGCTCAGATCCTTCATCGCGATCCTTCCGGAAACAGAACCGGCGCGATCAGGTCCAGCAACTCGCCGCCCAGCATGGCGCCCAGATGCGGATGATCGCCGACCCAATTATCCTGGATGTTGATCGCCACCGACAGGGCGCGCAACGGCGTCTGCGTCGTGTCGACCTCGTGCGTGGCCGCGTTTTTCAGGGCGGCGGCCGGATAGACCCCGATGACGAAGACATAGACGCGCCCTTCATGCAGCTTGCCCTCGCCCACCGGCACGCCGGCCACTTTGCGATTGACGATGCGGAACAGCTGGGCGCCCTGCGAGGCCGTCGGCGCCCGATTGAACGCCAGCGCCCGCGCCAGCACCTTCTTCAGCAGTGCGCGGTTGCGGCCGATCGACTGGAATGTCGCACTGTCCACCTCGATCGCCGCCTGTGCCGCCGCCAACTGCGAGGCCTTCTGCAGCGCGAATGTTGCGTCGCCGACCACGGCGATCATATGGCCGTGCGCGTCGAGCTTGAGGATGCCGTCGCGCCCGAGCTGGCGCACGGCAAGCGCTTCGGGGGTGTTGACGGCATCGGGAATTTTCGGCGTGCCGGTCTTAGAGTAGAAGCCCAGCACCTCGCCGCGCCGCGCCGCTTCGGCGGCCAGCGGCGCCAGCTTGGCGCTCACCTGCCCCGCCGCCGTGCCGGAGCCGACCGCGACCAGCGCCATCGCGTGCAGCAGGACGTCGCGCGATTTGGGGCAGAACAGGCCGTCCGGATCGTCGCCGCTGTTGCAGCCGAGCATCGGCGGCGGCGGCGGCCCGCCTTCGGTTAGCCGCGCCTCGACCCGCCGCCCGGTGACCAGCCGCGCATAAGCCTCCGCCAGCTTGACGTTGTTCCAGCGCGAGGTGCTGGCGCCGAGGATCAGCGTCAGATATTCGGTGCGAAAATTGCGCACATTGTTGAGCTGCAGATTGACGCGCGCCGGCGACACCGAGTTGAGATTGTCCTGGCGCAGGAAGCGCGCATCGGGCAGCGCCGCCAACAGCGGCCGCCATAGCGCCTTGTCGTAGCGGTCGTCGGCGAAGATCGAGGTTTCGCCCTGGCGCTCGATATCCTCGACCTGGATGTCGTAGAGCCTCGCCAATTCATCCGGCCATTTCACGCAGCAGGAGATCGTATCCAGCACATTGCCCTGCGCGATCTGCAGGACCGGCAGATGATCGCGCGCGCCGCCCGCCAGACGATAGGGCGCCGACGGCCTGGTCATGTCCTGCTTGAACGGATCGAGCGAGGTCGCCAGCATCATCAGCGTCGCGGCATAGATGTTCGACGAGCGCTGCATGAAGTCGTCGAAGGTGATCCAGCTAAGATCGCCGAACGAGGCCTCCTCGTTCAAGGCCGGCGCAATGTGCAGGCCGAGGAGATTGTCGTAAGAACCGGTGCCGTGCTCCTGGATCGCCAGCGTCGACAGCGCCGGCCAGATCTCCAGAATCGCCGAAGAGAACAGCGGTTTCGCCGCCGAACCGATCGGCAGGTTGACGAAATTCTGGTTCGCCTCCCAGGCCCGCCGCGTGCCGGCGCCTTGCGATGCATTGGCGGGATAGGACGCGAGCGCCAGAAGCTGGCCGGTCTTGGCGTCCATCACCGTGATCGCCGCCGGAAAACCGCGGCCGCCTTCGTGTTTCAGGCCGGGCGCGACGAACTCCTCCAGCTTGTGCTGCACCGCTGTCTGCAGATCGGCGTCCAGCGACGTCGTGACATTGCCGTTCAGCACGGCACGATTGCGCGCCCGCGCCGCCGGCGGCAGATCGGTGCGCTCGCCGTTCTGCTGCACCAGATGGTCCATCTCGGTCTCGAAGCGCAGCGCGAACCATTCCAGCAGCGGAATGCGGATGCGCCCCGCCAGAGGCTGATAGTGCGAGATGAAGACGTTCGCGCCGGTGACGCCACGGCTGAAATAGAACTTGCTTAGATTTCCGGTTTGAAACTGCAGCTCGGCGCCGGGCGGCAGGCGGCGGTAGGAGCCGGCGGGCACCTGTTTGCCGTCGACGAACAGATTGGCCTGCGCATTGGCTACGCTGCGCAGCCACATGTCCTCGCCGAGCAGAAAGACGCGCGCCACGCCGCCGGCCGCGCCGCCATAATTGAAGTCGAGACGCACCGCGCCCGAGAGCGGCGGGCCGCCGCGGAAGGGATCGCGCACGACGACGGCCGGATCGTCGGCGTCGAGCTTGCGGGTCAGCGGCACCAGCGTCGTCTCGCTGGGGCCCGACAGCACGGCGCGCAACTCGCCGCCACGATGGAACAGAAGATTGCCGGTCCATTCCGGCCGCAGCGACAGCGGCAGCGCGATATTGTGCGCGTCCGGATTGATGTGCAGATGGCCACCCTTCAATTCCCAGACGTCGTTGCGGCGGATGTCGTCGCGCAAGTACGAGTTGGCGGCGAAGCGGCGCACCGCTTCGATCCGCTCGGCCTCCGGCGCGAGGCGCACCATCGGCAGATCGTCGCTGTCGAAGTTGGCGGTATATTCCAGGAAGTTTTCCGGGATGAAGACGTCCTCGATCAGTTTGGTGTAGCCGCGCGCGGAATAGACGTACGAACCCTGATCGCGCGACGGCCCGAGCAGCACGAAGGCGAGCGGCGCGGCCACGGCCAGTCCGACGGCGATCTGTCTCCAGCGCGTCATGCGCGCACTCGTGCCATCGCGGCCATGGCCAGCGCGACCAGGATCGTGCCTTCCAGCAGATCGCTGCCCGACCCCGCCGCCAGGAAATAGACGTTCTTGCCGGTGAACGGCAGCACTTCGAGATTGGCAAGGATCATGAAGAGCGCCGCACCGAAGATCGTCCACAGCGCGGCGACGCCCGCGAGGACCAGCGGCGATGGCGGCTCGGCCGACGTAAGCGCCGCACGGGTATAGAGCAGCGCGACGGCCGCCAGGAGCAGCAGAAACGCCGCCGCGCCCAGCCTGCCGAACGGTGCAATCAGATGGATCGCGGTGACGTTGTCGTTGAGCTGATAGGGCGCCAGCACGGTCGGGCGCGGAATCGCCAGATAGCCGTGGCCGGCCAGGCACGAAGGCCAGTTGCTGTCCGGGCAGGCACCGTAGTCGTGCAGGTGCGCCATGGCGGCGCCGAGATTCTGCGCACTCGAGGTCGCAAAATCGCCGATGTCGCCGGGGCGCACGCTGTACCAGATGCGCAGGATGTTCTGCGTCTTGTGCATCTGGTTCTCGAGTTCGCGTTCGGCGGTTTCGTCATGCACCGCCGGGCTGCCGGCGAAGGTCGCCGAAGGCAGCACCGGAAGCTGAAACGACAGGCCCAGCGCGACGGCAAAGGCAACCGGCAGCAGCCAGGCCGTGAGCGGCTGTTTCCACAACACCAAGAACAGGATCGCCGCACCGCCGGCGACGAAGGCGGCATCGACCAAATCGGCCAGCGCAAAAAACGGCACCAGCGACAGCAGCGCGGCCAGGGCGAGCAGTCCAAGCGGCAGGCCCTGCCAGAGCGCCGCCAGGCGTTCGCTCTGCCGCATGGCGGTGACCGCGATGGCGACCGCCGCCAACGCTGCGATGCCCGAGACGACGAAACCGGCCGCGCTGTCGACGATGAAGGAATGCAACAGGACGTAGCAAATCAGAAGAAATCCGAGCGGCAAGAGCAGCAGCCCCGCCGGCCACAGCCAGGGATCGGGACGCGCGGCACGCCGGTTCAGCAGCGCGACGATGCCCAGAACCGCCGTGCCCAGCGCGAAGATGATGAAGCCGGTATCGCGCGCCGCGATCGGCGTGGCGAAGGTCAGCGCGACGGCAACACTCCATAGCAAGGGGCGCCAGAGCGCACCATCATCGCCGGCGCGCAGTGCAACGAGCAGGCGCGCCAGCATGATCAGCGCCAGCGGCAGATACACGGTGCTCAGCGCGACGCGGAAGCCGAACAGCGGAATACCTTCCTTCAAGCCGAACAGAAGCAAGGCGAGGCGCACGACGATCAACAGGGCCAGACCGGCCAGCGGCCGACCGATCTGCGCCGGATACCAGATCTGCGCCCGCAACCGGTTCATCGGGTAGGACAGCCAGAAGCGCAGGCGGGCGCCGACATTTTGCACCGCGCGCCGCACCTGCTCGGGCAGCGCGGGCTGGGCAAGCGCATCGCCCATGACCGCGACCCCGACCAGCGCACCGACGATCACGGATGTCTTGTCGAGGCCGAATTCGCGCGCCGCCGCCATGCCGACAATTCCGATCAGCAGGGCGTAACTGAGTGTTGCGAGGAAGGAGCGCTTCGCGGACGCGACATGGGCGATGAGAAAGGGCACGGCCAAAAATGCGAACAGTGCCGACGGCACGATGGCGGCGCGCGCCGCCGTGGCGTCGACATAGGAACCCGAAATGGCGATGAGCAGCCGCAAGGCGAGCAGCGCTTCGGTCAGCGTGACGAGCGCCAGGGCCGGCAGCGAAGCGCGCCGCGCGCTCCAGGTCGCCGCCAGCGACGCGAGCGTCACGAACAGCAAGAACAGCCAGGTGATGAGGCCTAGCGCGCCGGCATCGCGCGCCAGACGCTCCAGCGTGAATTCGGCGCTGTAGGAACTGCCCAGGCTGAAATGATCGGAGAACCGCACATTGCGCGTCTGCCCGCCGCCGACGACGCTGAAATAGGGCGCCAGCGCCTTCGACTTGCGATCGGGGTGCAGCAGCACGCGCCCGAGCGCGGTTTCCGCCAACTGCCCGCCCAGCGAGCGGAATTGCAGCGTGGAATCGCCGATGAACGGGCGGCCCGCGCCGCGGTCATTGTCGATCGGCAGAACGATGTCCTCACCCGGCTTGGCGGCGATGACATTGGCGATGGCCCGCGCCGGCAATTGCAGATCCTCCGGCGTGTCGTAAGCGATCGTCAGATCGCCGTCCTGGGACAGTCTTGCGGTGACACTGCGCCGTTCGACGATCCGGCTGGGCCGGTCGTGCTCTTCCGCATAGCCGCCCTGGGTGTAATCGACGCGATAGAGGTGAATCTTCAAGCCCGGTCCGCCGCGCGTCAGCATGGCATCCGGTGCGCCGTCGCCCGCCGCATCGAGAAACATTCCGTACAATTGGTTCGCGAACAATCCGCCATGGCGGAACAGGAAGGCGGTGACGGGCAGGCCCTTGCCGGCATCGCCTTGCAATGCGTCGCCGCAACCGCCGGTGGCCGCGAAGGTGCGCAGCGGATAGATGCGCTGACCCGGACCCCAGGACACGACCGAGCCGCGCTCTTCCATGCGCGGCAGATCGGCCGCGGAAACGCCGTCGAGCGCAAGTCGATCACCGTCGACCGGCAGCCTGATGCGGCAGGCGGAGGCACAGCCGCGCGGGCAGAACACTTCGCCTTCGCGCACCGCGCGCTCGCCGGCCAGGCGCGGCGAGGCGCCGGCGAGGTGCGATGCGAAGTCCGGTTCCGCGTTCTCGAACGCCACGGCACCGGCGATTTCGCCGCGCAACGGCCGGGCGACGACGAGTCCCACTTCGCGATCCGAAATGCGGTGCAGCGTGATGAGCGACGCCGGCAGATCGCCGACCAGCAGAAAATCATGCACCCGGTCGCCGCCGATGCTGGCGCCGTCGATGGCGTCGGGCGCAAGTTTCAGCGCCAGGACGGAGAGTCTGAGATCGCCGAAGCGTCCATTGTCCTGCGCGCTCCACAATTGCGTCGCGATCAGGAGCGGCGCGATCGCGCCGGCGGCGATGACCCATGCGGCGCGCGGCCGCCCGTCGCCATCGCGCGTGGCCCACGCCGCCGCCAACAGACCGACAAGCACGATCAGCAGAATTGGAACGGCCCAACCCAGCACCCTGTCATCCTTCCGGCGCGCGGAGGCGATCGCTGTGATGATAGGATTCGAACGTGGTCCGATAGGTGCGGCGCCAGCGGCGCAGGATCGCCAGCAGAACGCCGGTCATCGCCGCCGCAACGGCCAGCATCGCCAGCACGAAGGAGAGCGTGGTTCCGGTGTTCAACCGCCACCAGGCATCGAACACGTCGCGGCCCGGCAGCCAGGCGCGATTGTCGATGACGACGCCGTACAGTGCCGCCGCGAGGCCCGGATTGTCGGCCCGCACGCCGTCCGCCTTGGCGAGCAACTGCTCCGCGATCAGCGACGCCGCCGCGTTTTTCCAGGCCGTGAAGAGCGTCGGATCGGACCAGTTCCAAGCCGGATCGTTTTCCGGCTCGGACAAAGCGCCGTTGCGCAGTTGCGCGGCGAGTTTGGATTTCAGCGTGCTGAGTTTCTGCAAGTCCGCCAGCGCCGATTTGTCGACTCCGGCCGCGTCGTCCGCCTGTTCGAGGCCGACGATGGCGCGCGCCAGTCCTTGCGCCTGCTGCAATTGCGCGTCGGCGCCGTCGAACGACAATTGCTGAACGGTGTCGCGCTCGCCCATCAGCGCCGCGCGCAATTGCAGATTGGCGGAAAGCGTCGGATCGCCGGCGACGGACAGCGAGGCGAACAGGGCTCGCGCCTCGGCATCGGCATCGCCGCTGGGCGCGTTCCTCGCCGGCGACAGCAATTGACCGCAGGTCGGGCTGGTGACCGCGACGCGCGCCGCTTCGTCGTTTCCGCTCCGCGCCTGCAGCAATGCGATCAGCCGGTCATTGCGGATGCTGCGCGTGTCGAGCGCGACGAGGTTGGCGCGGCCAAGCGAGAAGCCGAAATCGGCCTGCCTGTTGGTCTGGCTGTCGGCGGCGGCGCGGCACGACGCGGTCAGTGCCGCATCGAAATCCGCGACGGCTTTCCGCCAAAGCCCCCGCGCGGCCTCGGTGAGGCCCAGACCATACGCGGCGGACGCCTCGATGCCGTCCAACCGCTGACGACCGACGGCGTCGAGCGGTTCGGTCTTGCGCGCGATGGCGACCGCGCTGGCGAATTGCGGTTCGGCGTCGGCGGCGTCGCCGGCCCACAGCGCCAGCAAACCCAGGTGATAGGCCGTGATGCTGCGCACCCCGCCGAGCTTGGCATCGATCGGGCTCAGCTGCTGGCGCAGATCGGCGATCTGTCCGAGAAACACCCGATCGCGATGAATGCCGGGCGGCGCGCGATCGCCGATGGCGTCGCCGAAAGCGGCGATCTCGCCAAGCAGGGATTGCAACGCCGCATGCACGTCGGGATTGCTCACCCGCGCGATGCCTTTGCTCGGCACGTCCGACCAGGGCGGCAGCCGCGCCTCCCAGATGCCCTCGCGCAGCACGGCGATATTCTGGATCAGCTTGTGTTCGGCCGGCGTTTGCGCCGGTGCTTCGATCGGAATCGCGCTCAGCGTGTCGGGATCGACGGATATCGGCCGCCAGAAGATCGCGGCGGTCACCGCAAGCAGCACGATGCCCGGGACCAGCGCCAGCACGACGAAGCCGCGCGGACTGCGCGGTTCGAAGGGTGCGTTGGCATGGGCGCGCTGTTCGCCGCGCCCGTCGATGGCGGTGAACAGCAACCAACCCTTCACGCGTCCGGCCAAGCCACGCGACGGCACGGCGGCGCGCTTGGCGGGCGCCTGTGGCGGCGGCGATTTTACGCCGGCGGCTTCAGCGAGCATTGCGCAAGGCCTCATCCCAGGACGCGCGCGTCCACAACGCCCAGACGGTTTCGCGCAAGCTCGGCAACCAGTCGAGCGCCTCGGCCAGCGGCGAGAACAGGCGGCTGCGGCGCGCGAAGGTGCGCAGCCGTCCACCACGGTTGCGCCGCGCCGCCTCGCGCAGCCAATCGAAATTCTGCTCGACGCCACGCGGCGGATAGAGCGTCATGCTGGCCGCGCCGGTGAAATTGGCCGGCAGACCCGAAAAGCTGGTCAGGAAGTCGGCGCGGAAATATCGGAAGCTGCTCATCACCTGTGCCACCAATTTTTGCTGGCGCAGGTTTATCAGGAGCAGCGGATCGCGATCGAAATTCGCCACGACCTGGCGGATGGTGGTGCGCTCTGCCTCGCTCAAGCCGCGGTTCTCGCCGCGCGCTTCCAGACGTTTCTTCGTCGCCTCCTCTTCCAGCCCGGCCATGTTGCCGTGCAGGCGGTCGGCGATGGAGAGGCCCAGCAGGACCGGCTTGCGGCTGGCGCGCGCGCCCCTGGAAAGCTCGCGGAAACGTTCGTCGGGCTTCATCTCGGCGATGGCTTTCGCCGCCGCCTCGATGTCGCCATGGCGCCCGAGCTTGCGCGACAGCTGCCAGTCGAGCTTGGCGAACTGCACCATGGTGGCGACGACTTCCTGGTAGTCCTTGGTCTCCAGATCGCCGATAGCGCCCTGGCCGCGCAATTCGTCCAGGTACAAGGTCTTGTCCGCCTCGAGCAGCAGCAGATAGGCGTCCGCCGCGGCCATCAGCGACAGCGTCTCCTTGGCCACCGCGTCGGAGAAGTTCGCCTCCTTGGCGCGGCTGAAGCGCTCGCCCGGCAGATCGACCAGAATGAAGCCGTCGTTCGGCCGCCGGGGATGCGAGAACCAATAGGGCTGGATCTTGTTGGTGCGCTCGGCGTGCGCCTTCGGGCCGACGGCCGGCGAGATTCCATAACCGCGGCTCTGGAAAATATCCTGCAGGCGCTGCGCCAGCGCCGTCTTGCCGCTGTAGGAAAAGCCGAACAGCAGGATGATCGGCGGCCGGTTCGATTGCTTGCACAATGCCAGCAGGTCGCGAAGGTTCTGCGACTCGTCGCTGTCGACGCGCTCCGTGGCGACGGTGTCGCGGCGATAGCTCGGCGCGCTGCCGAACACGTCCTCGGCGCGCGGCACGGCGCCGCCGCCCGAAAGACCCGCCCGTTGCCCGGCATCGCTCATCTCAATGCCTCCCCAAATCAGCGAAACAGTCTGGCGATCTGCACGGTCAGCAGCAGCGACGCCGCCAACTCGTCGGCGCTCCGCCGCACGCCCGCGTTCAGTCCGCGCAATTCCCTTGCGACATCGTTCATGATGGCACGAACCTTTTCCCGCCCGCCAGATTCCAGCAACGCCCGGCTGAGCCCATCGTGAAAGGCACGGGCCAGCACGCCATGATAGGGCTGGCGCGCCAAGGCCTTGATCAGCGCCGCCAACTCATCGTCGACCTTACGATCTTGCCCGCGCAATTGTGTCCATTTTTCGAGCATCAACCGTCCACTTTCCGCCAAGGTCAGGTCGGCCGGCCCTTTGCCCAGGCGGTCCGCAAGGTCCTGCATCAGCAGGCGAAACGACGGCATCTGCTGCGACGCCCAGCGCAGTGACAGGCTGAGCTTTTCCGGCCGCCGCAGCACATCCTCGGCGATCTTGAGCAGCGTAGATGAACTGACCATGAACACGATGCCGCGCGTCAGTGCGAGTTCCGCGGCGAAGGGATCGCGCGGGGCGCCCCGCCGCGGCACAGTCAGGAACCATTCCAGATCACTGACATAGAGGTCGAGGAACTCCGAGGCTTCCTTGCCGGCGTGCGGCACGGCGTCGGCGAAGCCGCGCTGGAAGGCATGGGTCGGAGCGATCTTGTTGTGCTCCTCGTTCATCGCCGCGGCGCCGCCGGCGAGCCAGGTGAGCGCCGTCAGCGCCGTCTCGCGGTCGTTGAACAGGCGCCGCGCCAAGCCCAGCACCTTGGCCGCGATCATGCCTTGCGGATCGTCCTCCAACGCGCTGACCGGCAGATTGACGATCTCGAGCAGGCGCTCATGCTGGTGCGGATAGCGGGCATGGGCCGCGTCGAGCAGCGCGTACCATTCGCGGCGGCCGACCGGGATCGGCGGCGCGCCGACCAGGTGACGCTCCTGCGTCAGGCGCACCGGATGATAGCCTTCGAAGCGCGCCATCGGCACCGGCGGATCGTCTTCGGTGAAGACGATCAACCAGGGCTTTTCGATGCCCGCCATGCCGCCGCGCGGCTCCAGATCCGGGCGCGTGACGAAGGAGATGCGCGCGTTGGTCTGGCTGGCGCGTTCATAGAGCTGCAGCGCCGCTTCCTCGGTCGAGATCGTCGACGGCGTCATCAGCGCGGTGGGCCGGTCGCGCACGATATTGCCGATCTCGTTGAGCAGATGCGACGCGGCGCGCGGGCCCGGCGGCGGGATCTTCCAGATCAGCGCATCGGGCGCCACGGTCGGCGCCTGCGGCGGCGGAAAGCTGGCCGCAAGCGCGGAGAGGTGCGAGCGCACCGCCCATACCTGCACCTCGTCGAGCAACAGCCCCCAGGTGATGCGGATGGCGCCGCGCTGTGCCTCGCCGACATGGGCGGTGGAGGCAAACAGCCACAAGCCGCCGGCACCGAGGGGAAAGAAACTCAAATACCGCCGATCCAGCGGCGGCGCGGCCAGCGTCATCAAGGCATAATCGTCCAGCAGCTCACGCGTCGCATTGTCTATGGGTGCATGTGGCGACTGCGACAGGATTCCGTAATTGCTTCCTTCGTTGCGCGGACCCAGCACGACCCAGGACGCTTCTATCTCGGTCAGATGCGGCTGGTGCGCGGCGCTCAAGTCGAACCCGTCTTCCACAGGGCCCAGCGCAGCAGCGTCGCGCGCGCCGCCGGCGAGCCGGATTGCAGCGCATCGGAATCGGGCGGGCAGACCCGGTTCTGCGTTTCGCTGCAGCGCGCCTCGGCGCCGCCGGCGCATCGGGCGATGGCGGCGAGATCGCTCAGGCCTTGCGCCGACACCAGGCCGGTCACCGCCACCGCGCGGCGCGGCGCACAGAAGCGATCGCCGATCTGCGACATCAGCATCTGCAGCGCGATCAATTGCTTCGCGGCCATGTCTTCGGTCATCAGCGCATCCGACGAACAATTGGGCGAGCGGCCGCAGACGAGCGATCTCAAGGTCGGCAGCGACTCGCTGGAGCCGACACGGCGCGCCAGGCGCGGCTCGACCGCGAAGGGCTGCGCCGCCAGCCAGCCGCGCTCGATCGCGAAGTCGGCCGGAATGCGGGATGCCGGCTGCGGGGCGGGAGTCGTCGCGGGGGCGGCAGGCACGGTTGGCGCGGGCCTCGGTGTCACCGGCGCGATTGCGGACATATTTTGCGGCGGAACTGAGACGGCCTGCTGCGGCGGCGTTGCAGGGACGAGCGCCGGCGCCCTGGTCGTCGGCGGCGGCGCGGACACGACCGGCGGCGGTGTCACGACCTCCGGCTTGCTGAGCTTTTCGTAGTAGAGATTGCCCAGACCCAGCGCGGTCAGGGCGAGCAGAAGCAGCAGCAGCCAGAACATCCAGCGCGGCAGCGACGCTGATGTCGCGCCCGGCGCGGCGATCCGCTCATCGGCGAGCCTGGCCTCCGCGCGGCCTGGCGCCTGCATCGGCTGCGCGACGGCGACGCGCGACGGCTTGGCCGATTCTTCGAAGCGTCCGACACGCTGGCGCAGCTGATCGAGGCTGGCGCTGATTTCGGCGAGCCGCTGGTTGAAGGCCGGCGAATCCTGGGCCGGCGAGGAGGCCTTGAGGCGGGCCAGCGCCTCATCCAGGCTCGCCGTCGTGCGGCGCGCGTGCTCGGCGGCCTGGCGTTCGAGATTTTCCAGGGCCGGCGCCAGGCGTTCGGCCAGGAGCTGGTCGATGACCGCGCCGACCTGTTCGCCGACCTCGCGGCGGAAGGCGGCGCCGCCCTGCGCCGACGCGATCTCGGAGAGGAGGAACTGGGCCAGCTCTTCCTTCAGCAGCGCAACATCGTCGGTATTCGCCATCGCTCCCGTCCGCCGTTCGCACTTTACTATAGGGCAACGCTTGCAGGCAGCGGTCAACCGTTGGCTATTGCGCGGGCAGCGGCGCCTTGGTCTCATGGCGCGGCCTTAAGGGATTTCGCCATGCAGGAAGTTCTGAACCGCCGCGCCGCGGAGGCCCGGGCCAAGGCCTATGCGACGCCGCTGAGTTCCTTCGACATCTCCGACCCCGAACTGTTTCGCGGCGATACGCTGTGGCCGTGGTTCGAGCGCCTGCGCCAGGAAGATCCGGTTCACTACTGCGCCAACAGCCCGTTCGGCCCCTATTGGTCGGTGACCAAGCACAAGGACATCATCGCGGTCGACAGCAATCACCGCGTCTTCTCCTCCGACAGCGAGATCGGCGGCATCACGATCTTCGAAGGCCGCCAGCCGCGCGAGCAATCGAGCTTCATCGCGCTGGACCCGCCGAGCCACGATCAGCAGCGCAAAGTCATCGCGCCGATGTTCGCGCCGCCCAGCCTGGTCGTGCTGGAGCCGCTGATCCGCGAACGCGCCGCCGCCATCCTGGACGAGTTGCCGCGCGGCGAGGACTTCGACTTCGTCGACAAGGTCGCGGTCGAGCTGACCAGCCAGATGCTGGCGACGCTGTTCGATTTTCCCTTCGAGGAGCGGCGCCTGCTGCCGCGCGCCTCCGACCTGATCCTGGCGCAGCCGGGGCCCGACAGCATCGTGCAGAGCGAGGAGCAGCGCCAGATCGAGCTGTTCAACACCTTCGGCAAATTCGTCGGGCTGTGGAACGAGCGCCTGGCGCTGCCGCCGCGGCACGATCTGATCTCCATGCTGTGCCACAACGAAGCGACGCGGAAGGACGCGCCGGAGAATTATCTCGGCAACGTCATCCTTTTGATCGTCGCCGGCAGCGACACGACGCGCCATTCGATCACCGGCGGTTTGCTGGCGCTGAACCAGAACCCCGAGCAATACGACAAGCTGCGCGCCGACCCCAAGCTGATCGAAAGCATGGTGCCGGAGATCATCCGCTGGCAGAGCCCGGTCGCGCATATGCGGCGCACCGCGCTGGAAGACATCGAGCTCGGCGGCAAGCAGATCAAAAAAGGCGAGAAGGTCATCATGTGGTACGTCTCGGGCAACCGCGACGGCGAGGCCATCGACCGGCCCGACGAATTTATCATCGACCGCGAGCGCCCGCGCCAGCATGTCTCGTTCGGCTTCGGCATCCACCGCTGCGTCGGCATGCGCCTGGCCGAGATGCAGCTGCGCATCATGTGGGAGGAAATCCTCAAGCGCTTCCCGCGCATCGACGTGGTCGGCGAGCCCAAGCGGATGAACTCCAATTTCGTCAAGGGCTATGACGCGATGCAGGTGCGGATTGCGGCTTAATTACTCTTGGGCGGGGTGCCATGACTCAAGATCAAATGTTTCTCGTGGCCATCACAGCGCCGCCACGGCACGATCTGATCCTCGGCTTGCCGCCGTTCGCCTTCGTTCATGTCGTTATCACGCTTGTAGCCATCGCCGCCGGCCTCGCCGTCCTATCCGGCATGTTGGGCAACCAGCGCCGGGAATGGCCAACCGCGATCTTTCTTGCCTTCTCGGTGCTGACGGCCGTGACGGGTTTCTTGCTGCAGATCACACCGCTGACGCCGGCCGTCGTCCTGGGATTCATTCTCGGTGGGCTTCTGATCCTTGCGCTGGCAGGGAAATATCTGTTCCGCCTGCGCGACGCCTGGCGCTGGATCTATGCCCTGTCGGTCGTCGCATCGCTGTACCTCAATTGTTTCGTGCTGGTGGTGCAGTCCTTTCAGAAGGTCGCGCCGCTTGCCGCATTTTCGCACAACAATAACGCAACGCCGTTCATCCTCACGCAAGTCATCGTGTTGGTCCTGTTCGTCGTCAGCGGCTTTCTCGCCGTGCGGCGGTTTCATCCGGCCTGAGTGGCTGCCAAAAAAGCGAACAACGCCGGAGCGCAATGCCGGATAGGATGGAGGCTGTAGGCGCGCCGGCGTTGTCCGCCCGGTGCGAGCGGGCAGGCTGGCCGGTAAAAGGCTGTGTCATCAGCCAATCCGCACGGCGCCTTCGCTCCACCTCCGCGGTCCCTTGCGAATTTTTCGGAAAGAATGCCCGCGAGCACGCCTTGGCGGCTCCGCGGCCGGAGTATCCGCTTTCGAAAAATTGCGCGGGTGCGCGTGAGCTTTGCACCCCGACCTGTCTGTACTCTCGCCGTTATCTGCGGAAGACGGTTTGCCCCTGTTGCGGCCTCTGCTGGACAAATGGGGTACGAAATATGGATTTCAACCCCTAGTTGAGGAATTATTTCTGACAGATTGTCAGTGGACTACGCCGCATTCGCCATTTTGGCGGCGCGCAAATACCGCAGCCGAACGATCCTGTATTTCCGATGGATCACAGGCTTGCGTTCAACAGACTCCTGAAACGGATCGATTTGAAATTCGACCGAGATGGAAAACCATGGAGCTTCTACTCGCTTCGGCATTACTACATCTGCCATCGACTGATCGAAGGTGGCGCTTCTTACGAGATCGCGAAGAACCGCCGGGACTTCGGTCGAGATGATCGAGAAAATTTATGCGGTCCACATCGCCAATCGCATCAATGCGCGGGAAGTGAATACGCGACGACTGCGCCGCAAGGGTAGACCAACCCGCTCAAAGGGCTTTATGAACTTCACGCCGATGGTTTGGTCGCCGACCCGGGCCAATGAGCGAGGTACGATCAATTCTGGGGACAGCCGCCCGATTCCGTTGAGGGCGATAACCTGCGCGACTAGAATGCTTGGAGCCGCGGCGTCCGACGCGCCATGCATCGTTCATCAAGGAGAGTTCGCCATGGACGCCAGTCCGCCCTACCTCCGAAACTATCCACTCGGTGCCCTGTTGAACGAAGGTAAGACGAAGAAAATCTACCTCGCCACGGACTCCACCGATTATGTAGAGGTCGTGGCCAAGGACGACATCACCGCCGGGGACGGCGCAAAGCACGACATCATCAAAGACAAAGGCCGTCTTGCCACCACGACCACCTCCAATGTCTTTCGTTTGCTCAAAGACTGCGGCTTGCCGGTGGCGTTCATTGAGCAAGACAGTCCGACCTCGTTTTGCGCGCCGCGCTGCGAGATGCTCCCTTATGAAGTCGTGGTGCGGCGCGAAGCGCACGGCTCCTATCTCAAGCGCAACACGCATCTTCCGAAGGGTCACCTGTTCCCGCGACTGGTTGTCGAATTCTTTCTCAAGACAAAGGACAGGAATTGGAAGGGAAAGCCGCTTATCTGCGACGACCCGATGATGACGTACGAGGAAGGCGGCAAGCAGATTGGGCTGTTCAATCCTGCAAAACCGATTGTGGGTCAAGAACCGTTTCTCGTTCTGGCGACAGAAGAAGTGTTCGGCCATGACGACGAATGGAAGGCGTTCGCTAAGATGCGGCACCTCGCCCGTCAGGCATTTCTTGTGCTCGAAAAGGCGTGGCAGCTAGAAGGCGGAAGGCTCGTCGATCTCAAGGTCGAGTTTGGATTGGACGGCAAGGGCAACCTGTTGCTGGCCGACGTCGTCGACAATGACTCATGGCGCGTGCTCGAAAACGATGACCACATCGACAAGCAAGTCTATCGCGATGGAGGGGCGCTTGATCAAGTCGCCGCCAAGTATGGCCATGTCGCCGACGTCACCCGCCACTTCCGCGTGCCGTCCCAGCGCATCATTCTGTGGCGCGACTCGGAGAAGGACAGCACCGATCCCTTTGAGGAGGCTCTTGGCGAACTCAAGAGCATGACGACCGTTGTGACCTGCTCTGCGCACAAGGAGCCGGTGGCCATGGCCGAAACCTTCCATCGTTTGATCCAGGACGTGCCGGATTGCGTCGTCATTGCCTATATCGGCCGCTCAAACGCGGCGGGCCCGACATTGTCCGCGATGTCGACGATCCCGGTCATCACTGTGCCGGCCAGCATCAAGGAGTTTCCCGACGATCTATGGTCGTCGCTACGCACGCCGAGCGCGGTTCCGGTCATGACGGTTCTTGAGCCGGCAAACGCCGTTCTCGCCGCACGTCAAATCCTCTCCTCGCGCAACCCGCGCCTTTATGCCGAGGCTCGCGCAGAAATCGAAAACCGGACCGTCAACACCATTCACGTCTGAGTGGCGCGCCTGTGCCAAAAGCCGTCCAATTGGGCTGACCAACGGCTGCACCGTCTCGTCCGGCTGATTATCAAGACTCAGTTCGCAGTTTCATCCTGTCCGGTGCGTCAATGCGCGAGGTCGTCGAAGCCTACGCCGCATCCACCAGCACCAGTTCGCTGTCTTCCAGCGCCGTCACCGTCAGGACCGCGACATCCTTGATCGCGGCGCCGTCGCGGGCGTTGAAACGGACTCCGTCGATCTCGACTGCGCCGGTGGCGGGAACGAGGTAGGCGTGGCGCGATGCGCCCAGTTGATATTGCGCCGTGTCGCCGGCTTTCAGCGTCGCGCCCAGGACGCGGGCGTCGGCGCGGATGGGCAGCGCGTCGTTGTCGTTGTCGAAGCCGCTGGCCAGCGTGACGAATTTGCCCGAGCGGTCGGATTTGGGGAACGGCTTGGCGCCCCAGGCGGGCGCGCCGCCGTCCTTGCGCGGCAGGATCCAGATCTGGAACAGCGTCGTCGTATCGCTTTCCAGATTGTATTCGGCGTGGCGGATGCCGGAGCCCGCGCTCATCACCTGGACGTCGCCGGCTTCGGTGCGGCCCTGGTTTCCCAGGCTGTCCTTGTGCGTCACCGCGCCTTTGCGGACGTAGGTGACGATTTCCATGTTGGCGTGGGGATGCGGCGGGAAGCCGGTGTTGGGCGCGATCTCGTCGTCGTTCCAGACGCGGATGTCGCCCCAGCCCATGTTCTTGGGATCGTGATAGTCGGCGAAGGAGAAGTGATGCTTGGCGTTGAGCCAGCCATGGTTGGCGCCGCCGAGCTTGGCGAAGGGTCGTTTCTCGATCATGTCGTTCTCCAAAAAAAATTGGGTCGCGCGCATGAAGCGGGCGATGACGGTTTGGGGTGGGAATGGGAAAACCCATCCGCTTCGTTCCGATGGTGTAGATATCCCTCCGTCATTGGATTAAAAATAGAAACCTTTGAAACCCATCGTTTCGGGAAACGAGATGCCAAAACTGCCCGATTTCGAGGGCCTGGCGGTGTTCGCCAAGGTCGTGGAGACCCGCTCCTTCGCCGGCGCGGCGCGGGAGCTTTCGCTGTCCAAGGCGACGGTGTCCAAGGCGGTCAGCCGGCTGGAGGCCAGGCTCGGCACGCGGCTGTTCAACCGCACCTCGCGCAGGCTGGCGCTGACCGATGCGGGACGGCTGCTGTCGGCGCCGGCCGCGAAGATCCTGCACGAGGCGGAAGCCGCGGAGAGCGAGACGCTGTCCCAGTCGGTCAGCCCGCGCGGGCTGGTGCGGCTGGCGGCGCCGATGTCGTTCGGCCTGCTCGCCATCGCGCCGCTGATGCCGGAATTCCTCAAAGCCTATCCCGATGTCCAGGTCGACCTGCACCTCAGCGACGCGATGGTCGACATCATCGGCGAAGGCTTCGACGCGGTGCTGCGCATCGCGACTTTGCCGGATTCGTCGCTGATCGCGCGGCGGTTGTGCAGCGTGGAGCGCCACCTGGTCGCCGCGCCGTCTTATCTGAAGGCCCGCGGCAAGCCGAAGCATCCGATGGCGCTCGCCGAGCACGCCTGCCTCGGCTACGCCTATCTGCTGACGCCGGACACTTGGCACTTCGTACACAGACACGGCGAGAGCGCGACAGTGCATCCGTCGGGGGGACCGCTGCGCGTCAACAATGGCGACGCGATGCTGCCGGCGCTGATCGCGGGGTTGGGGCTGGGCGTGCTGCCCGATTTCATCCTGCGCGCGGCGCTCGCCGACGGGCGGCTGGAGCGCGTGCTGCCGGACTGGTCGCTGCCGTCCAGCGCGCTGCACTGGGTGACGCCGCCGGGCGGGCCCAGGCCCGCGCGGGTGGAGGTGCTGGGCGAGTTTCTGGCGCAGAAGCTGTCGCGCTCAGACCGTGGGGCCAAGCGAAACCGGGATCAGCGCAAATAGCAGCGCGATGACCGGCGCGGCGGCGCCGTACTGGCCGCGATGCAGAAGGGTCGTCGCCGACAGGAACATGACGAAGGCGGCGATGGCGACGCCGGCCAGCCGCACGGCCGGAAACAGCAGCAGGACCGAGGCCAGCAGCAGCAGCGTGCCGGTCACTTCGCGAAAGCCCGGCGGGTACTGCCAGCGCGCCTTGCCCGGGCCGAACCAGTTGAGCAGCGCGGCGAGCGCGAAGCCCGCCGACAGCAGCCAGATCAAATGCGTGGGTGAGAATAGCGTTTGCACGTTGGTTTTTCGCTCCAGCCGTCTTGCACACTTCGTGTTCGACAAAGCGATCTTCAAGTTGGAACCCGGCAGGACTGTGTTGCGCCGCGCGCAAATCCCTTTCGCTTTGGGGCATTGTTGCGATGGATTGTGGCGGCGGCCTTGTTTTCGCCTTGAACGGGAAGAGTCTCCCCGGCCTCAAGCAGCGAAGCGGTAGGCCATAAAAAGAGAAGCTGGACCGGAGCGGGCGGGGAGGGGAAACCGCGGCACTCCGGTCCAACATTCGGACGGTATTCCCTTGAGGGGGTCCGTCCTTGTCTACCCCACTGAAATGGGCTTCTGCGCGCGGCGCAAAAGGGGCGCTTATGAAACGCTATGTTTCGGAAAATGATCCGCAAAGGCGACATCAAATAACAGCTGTCATCCCCGGCTGAGCGTTGCGCCAGCAACGCGAAGGGAAGGGGACCCAGGCGTTGAAACACGGGCGGCATGAACGGTTTGCTCACGCATGAATTTCGACTCGGACCGGTTCTGACCGCCTGGGTCCCCTTCCCCTCGTATCGCTTCGCGATACTCGGCCGGGGATGACAGCGGTGCTTGTGGGTGGATCACAGCGCGATTTTCAATAGAGTGTTCGCGCATATCACGGCCTCCACACATGAGCGAAGGCGCGACACCGGCGAGACTGCAGCGGCCCGTCGATCGGGGGCGCGATCATGTGCGCGGCGGCGGCGCGGCGGACGCGATCGAAGTCGTCGTCTATGGCGATTATCTGTGTCCCTATTGCCGGCGGCTGCGCCTGATCATCGCGCGGCTGCGCGCAGCTTTGGGCGAGCGGCTGGCCTATGTCTTCCGCCACTATCCCAACGAGAAGGCCCATCCCGGCGCCTCCTTCGCCTCGCGCGCCGCCGAAGCGGCGGCGGCCCAGGACAAGTTCTGGCAGATGCACGACGCGCTCTACGAGACCGAGCCGCCGCTGGACGAAAAGCATGTCCGCGCCATCGCGGCGAAGATCGGCCTCGACATGGCGCGGTTCGAGCGCGACCTCGCCAGCGCCGAGACGGCCGCGCATGTCGCCGACGATTTGGAGGAAGGCAGGCGCAACGGCGTCACCGGCACGCCGTCCTTCTTCATCGACGGGCTGCGCTATGACGGCGCCTGGGATTTCCATTCCATGCTGGAAGAGCTGCAGCGCCCGGTGGCGGCGCAGCTGCAGCGTTCGGCGCGCGCCTTCGCCGCCCTGCCGGCATCGGGCGGGCTGGTGCTGCTCTTGGCTGCGGCGGCGGCGCTGATCTGCGCCAACACGCCCGCCGCGCCCTTCTATCATGCGGTCATGCAGGCGCCGTTCGGCATCGGCACGCCGGGCAGCGTGATGTCGATGAGCGTCGGCGAGTGGTTTTCCGAGGGCCTGCTCGCCATCTTCTTCCTGCTGGTCGGCCTGGAGATCCGCCGCGAGATGACGTCCGGCTCGCTGACCGATCTGCGCGCCGCCGCCCTGCCCGCGCTGTGCGCCCTGGGCGGCGTGCTGGCGCCGGCCGGTATCTATCTGATGCTCAACCGGGGCGGGACGGCGGCCGGCTGGTCGGTGCCGACCGCGACCGACATCGCCTTTGCGCTCGGCGTGCTGGCGCTGCTGGGCTCCCGCGTGCCGGTGGGCCTGCGCATCTTCGTGGCGGCGCTGGCGGTGGTCGACGACATTCTCTCGGTGCTGACGCTGGCGATCTTCTATCCGCGCGCCTTCGAGCTGGGCTGGCTGATCGCGGCGGTCGTCGCCACCGCCGGGCTGATCGCGCTCAACCGCTCGCGCGTCTATGCCGTCTGGCCTTATCTGATCGCGGCCGTCGGCCTGTGGCTGTCGCTGCACGGCGCCGGCGTGCATGGCGCGCTGACGGGGATATTCCTCGCCGCCTGCCTGCCGACCCGGCCCGCGCCGGCCGCAGGTCCCTTGCTGGCGCAGGCGGCGACCGCGCTGGCGGCGCTGGAATACGCCGAAACCGAAGCCGGCGACGCATCGACCATCACCGATGAGCCGATCTGGGAATGGGCCAGCCGCAATCTTTCCGCCGCCAGCGACCGCTTGCTGTCGCCGGCCGACCGCATCGAGCGCGCGGTGGCGCCGTGGAGCGCCTATCTGATCCTGCCGCTGTTCGCCTTTTCGGCGACGGGCGTCGGCCTCGCGGTCGACGTCGCTTCGCCGGATTCGGCGCGCGTGTTGGCGGGCGTCGTGCTGGGACTTGTGCTCGGCAAGCCGCTCGGCGTCTGTCTCGCCGCCCTCGTCGCGGTGAACGCCGGCATCGCGCGCATGCCGGGCGACGTGACCTTGCGCGGCTTCATCGGCGCGGCCTGCCTGTGCGGCATCGGCGACACGGTGGCGCTGTTGATGGCCGACCAGGCCTTTCCGCATGGCGCGGACTCGGCGATCGCCAAGATCGGTGTTCTGCTGGGCTCGGTGCTGGCGGCGGCGCTGGGCGCGGCGGTGATCGCCATCAAACCGCTGCGCGCGGTGCAGACCGAAGCGGCGACATAGGAATACCCAAGAGGACCCAATCATGAGCGACAATCGCGAATTCGACGTCATCGTCTTCGGTTCGACCGGCTATACCGGGCGGCTGGTGGCCGAGCATCTGCTCAAGACCTATGGCGCAGCGGGCGCGGTGACATGGGCGATGGCGGGACGCAGCGCCGCCAAGCTGGCCGATGTGCGCGGCGAGATCGGCGCACCGGCGACGCTTCCTCTCGTGATCGCCGATTCCGACGATCCGGCTTCGCTGGAGGCGATGTGCCGGCGCGCCAAGGTCGTCATCACCACCGCCGGTCCCTACCAGCTTTATGGCTCGAACCTCGTCGCGGCCTGCGCCAGGACAGGCACCGACTATGTCGACCTCACCGGCGAGTCGCACTGGATCGCGGCGATGATCGCGGCGCATGAGGTGGAAGCCAAGACATCCGGCGCACGGCTGGTGTTTTCCTGCGGCTTCGATTCGATTCCGTTCGATCTGGGCGTCTGGTTCGCGGAAGAAGAGGCGAAGAAAAAGTTCGGCGCCTACACGCCGAGGGTGCGCGGCCGCATCCGCGGGCTCGCCGGCGGACTCTCGGGCGGCACGCTGGCGAGCGGCCAGGCGACGATCGCCGCGGCGACGAAGGATCCCTCCATCATGGCGACGCTCGGCAATCCCTTCGCGCTGACGCCCGGCTTCACCGGCCCGGCGCAACCCGACGGCGACACGCCCTATGACGACAAGGTCGCCGGCAGCTGGGTCGGGCCGTTCATGATGGCAGGCATCAACACCAAGGCGGTGCATCGCACCAACCTGCTGCTCGGCCATCCTTGGGGGCCGGACTTCCAATATGACGAGATGCAGATGCTGGAGGGACCGCCGGCGCCGGCGGCCGGCGCGGGGCTGGGTGGATTCAATTTCGGCGCCGGCGGCATGCCCAAGCCCGGCGAAGGCCCAAGCAAGGAGGAGCGCGACAACGGCTGGTACGACATCGTCTTTATCGCGCAGATGCCGGACGGCCGCACGCTGCGCGCCGCGGTGAAGGGCGACCGCGATCCCGGATATGGTTCGACCTCGAAAATCCTGGCGGAGGCCGCGCTGGCGCTCGCCGAGGTGCCGCGCAGCACGACGGCTGGCGGCTGCTGGACCTCGGCGGCGGCGATGGCGCCGGCGCTGCTCAAGCGGCTGCCGCAAAAGGCGGGGCTGACATTCGCGGTCGAGGGCTGAGCGCCGCCGCCTGCTTCAACCCGGCGGCGCGACCTTGTCCTGCGTCTTGGTGTCGAAGTCGGATGCGTCGTGCCGTTCCCACAATTGGCTGGCCGGTTCGCCGAAGACGCGATTGACCTTGCGGCCGCGCTGCACCGCCGGGCGTTCGGCGATCCTGTCGGTCCAGCGCAGGACGTTGGTGTATTCCTGAACCTGCAGGAACTCGCCGCCCTCATAGACCTGGCCCTTTACCAAGGCGCCATACCAGGGCCAGACCGCCATGTCGGCGATCGTGTACGCCTCGCCGGCCAGATAGGCGTTGTCCGCAAGGCGCCGGTCGAGCACGTCGAGCTGGCGCTTCACCTCCATGGCAAAGCGATCGATGGCATATTCGATCTTGACCGGGGCATAGGCGTAGAAATGGCCGAAGCCGCCGCCGAGATAGGGCGCGCTGCCCATCTGCCAGAACAGCCAGGACAGGCATTCGGCGCGCCTGGCAGGGTCGGCCGGCAGGAAGGCGCCGAACTTCTCGGCGAGGTAGAGCAATATGGCGCCGGATTCGAAGACGCGGATCGGTGCCGGGCCGCTGCGGTCCATGAGCGCGGGAATCTTGGAGTTCGGGTTGACCGCGACGAAACCGCTGCCGAACTGGTCGCCGTTGATGCGGATCAGCCAGGCATCGTATTCGGCGCCGCTCTTGCCGAGCGCCAGCAACTCTTCGAGCATCACCGTGACCTTGACGCCGTTCGGCGTGGCCAGGGAGTAGAGCTGCAGCGGGTGACGGCCGACCGGCAACTCCTTGTCATGCGTCGGCCCGGCGATCGGCCGGTTGATGCTGGCAAACCGGCCGCCGCTCTCCTTGTTCCAGGTCCAAACCTTGGGCGGCGTGTAGGCGTCCGTCATGTCATGGTCTCCAGCGTCGGGTCGCGAAGCTATATCCGACAGTGGCCCGGCGATGGAAGAGCGCGGCTGGGCCTTGGCGCCGACGCCCGCCTTCTATGCGCCGGCCCGCCGGGACGCGAACGCGGCCGCGACGCTGGGCATGACGAGCCATGCGATGTCCTCGCCCATGGTATCGAGCTCTTTCGCGGTGCTCGACGAAACGTGGAGGAACGGGGCCGCACAGATGAAGTGCACCATGGGTATCGAAGCGTCGATGCGCTCGGCGACGCCATGAAGGTTGAATTCCTCGTTGAAATCGCTGGCTTCGCGCAGTCCCCTGACGATGTGGGTCGCGCCGATTTTTCGCGCATAGGCGATCAGGCTCTGATTGGTGAACTCTCCGATCTCCAGCGCGCCCTGGAACAGGGCGTTGGTTTCGGTCGATGCGCCCGCCTCCGGCCAGTGCTCGACGATCGATTGGGAGATAAGCTGCAAACTCTGCGGGATGCCGAACATGCGCTGCTTCTTGACGTTCGTTCCGATGGCGACATGCACCTGGTCGAACGTCGAGAGCGCCTTGCCGATGATGTCCAGATGCCCGCGCGTGATGGGGTCGAACGATCCCGCGTAAAGGCCCTTCGTCCTGCCCGTCTTGCGCATGGTGAATTGCCTCAGTGCTATTCGCGTGAATTTCCATCAGGCATTGGCAAGATACAAGCGGGCGTTTTCCCGCGCTCGCGCATCGGCAGAATGAAACCGCGAACCGGGAATCGATCGCATTCCGTCAGGGTTCAATTTTTTGAACGGGTATTGCGAGTTTGTTGTTTGCTTCTCGCAAACACATGGCACTGCGCCGATGTCCGAGGGCGCCGCCAGCGCGCCCGTCCCCAATAGGCTAGCCCCATTCCGGCTTAAGGCAATCCCATCAATAGTGTTGAATTTCAATTACTTACGCCCCAGGATCGAAGGATGACAAACGTGCTTTGCGGTGACTGGCATGGGGTTCTCGACAGCGGCTACAGGCGCGAACATCTCGCGATCAGGATTGAATCATCGGCTGCGGGTTTGAGCGGCAGCGCTCGTCCGGCCAAGCAAACCAGCGACACCGCGCTGACGATCGAAACGACAGGACCCGACACGTACGCAATCGCAATACCAAGATACGATCTCTCCCTGCACGTCACGCTCGATGCGTCGGCGCAGCGCCTTTCAGGCACCTGGCGACAACAAGGCGTGCAATACCCTTTGATCCTGGAGCGAGGCTTGGCCGCCCGGACGCTGCAGCCGCGGCCACAAACTCCGACCGGCCCGTTCCCCTATCTGGAGCAGCGCGTCACATTCAAGAACGCCGATGCGATCGATCTTGCGGGCACGCTCACCTTCCCGGCAGACGTCGTTGCTTCGCCCTGTGTCGTCTTGGCGCAAATGCTGGGCAGTCCCGACCGGGACGAGAGCTTTGCCGGACACAAGCCCTTTGCCATATGGGCCGATAATCTGACGCGTCGCGGGCTTGCCGTTCTGCGCTTCGACAAGCGCGGCGCGGGAGAATCGGACGGCAACCATGCCGACGCGACGACGCGAGACTTCGCCGACGATCTCGCATCGGCCGTGGCCTATGCACGAACGCGATCGCAAATCGATCCACGTCGTATCGGCCTGCTGGGCCACAGTGAAGGCGGCAATCAAGCGGCAATTGTCGCGGCTGACGACCGCGCCATCGCGTTTTGCGTGTGCCTGACGCCGAGCGGATTGACGGGCGAGGAGACTCTGCTGAACCAGATGCGTGCGATGGCGCTGTCGGCGGGACGCAGCGCCCAGGAGAGCGAAGAGAATGTGAAGTTCGAGGCCGCCCTGTACGGCGCAGTGCGCAGGTCCGGCAACAGAGCGGAAGCCGAAGCAGCGGCAAAAGCGTTGCTCCTCGGCAGCGCGCCAAATGGGCGCTATTCCGCACGGCGCGCCGCGCTCCGCCTCGAAACGCTGCTATCGCCATGGCTGAGATTTTGGCTGGGATACGATCCAAGGCCGTCGCTTGGCGCCCTGCAGTGTCCGGTCCTGGTTGTCCTCGGCGCGAAGGATCAGCAAACCCTTGTTGCAACACACGCCGCGCCTATCCGCTCGGCTCTGGCGCAAAATGGTCAGGCCCATATCCATATCCTGGAAGGGCTCAATCATGTGCTCCAACACGCCGTCTCCGGTGCGCCGTCGGAATATGGCGATATCGAAGAGACGATCTCGCCCGAGGTCCTCGAATTGGTGGGCGCCTGGATTAGCGGCGGCCGAAAGAGCCAAACCATGAACTGCTGCTTATAACTGTCCTTATGTGGACAATTGTCTTGACAAAGTAGAGATAATTGTCCATATTTGGACAGTGTTAAAGACCGCTCCCGAGCTTGCGCACGAACTTGCCGATCGCATCCGGGTCCGGCGGGCGGCGATGAACTGGTCTCAAGAAGAAGCCGCCAAACGCGCAGGCATAGCTTACCGCACTTGGCGACGGCTGGAGACAGAGAGCAAGGCCTCCATAGAGGATCTGGTCAAGGCAGCCATCGCCTTGCGCTGCGAGGACGGCCTGTCCTTGCTGTTTCCCGAGCCCGCCGCGGCAAACCTCGAAGACCTGCTCAGGCGGCAAGCGGCCGCGGCATCGGACCTTCCACGCCGCGCGAAGCGCCGAAGCGTGCCATGAAATTTGCGCCGGGCGTTCCGCTTGCCATAGCCCTCGCCTTCGACGCCACCAAGCCGAGGCAGCCGGTCGGAAAGCTGGCGATGGCCGGCGGCCTGGCGCAGCTGGAATGGTCGAAGGACGTTGTCGACGGGGCGCGGCCCATCTCGCCCGTGCTCTACCCACCGGAGGCGGGATTGCACGCCGCGCGTTCACGCGACTTCGAGGGTCTGCACGGATTCCTTGCCGACAGCTTGCCGGAAGGGTGGGGTCGCCTGCTCATGCGCCGCCGCCTCGCGAAGCTGGGCGTGCGGATGGAGGAGCTGAACGGCCTTGAACGTCTGGCGCTGGTCGGGACGCGCGGGCGCGGCGCGCTGGTGTTCGAACCGGCGACCACGCCGCCGGACACGGTCGAGACACTCGATCTCGATGCGCTGGCGGCCGAGGCGACGGCCATCCTAATGGGCGAAGAAGGAACGCTCGCCGACACGCTCGCCGGCTTGGCGCAAGGTTCGGGCGGGACGCGGCCGAAAGTTCATGTCGGCTTCGGCAGCCAAGGCCGGATATCGGTCGCGGACGGCGAGACGGCGCCGGATCACGAATCTTGGCTGGTCAAGTTTCGCGCGCCCGCCGACCCGATCGACATCGGCCCGATCGAAGCAGCTTATGCGTCCATGGCGGAGGCCGCCGGCCTCATGATGAGTGCGTACCGCCTGCTGCCGGCGAAAGCAGGACCGGGCTATTTCGCCACAAGCCGTTTCGACCGCCCCGCGCCGGGACGGCGCCTGCATATGATTTCGCTCTGCGGCGCGATCGAGGCGCCGGCGGACAGGCCATCGGCAAGCTACGACACCTTTATGCGCGCCACCCAGGCGATCACGCGCCATGCCGACGACGTCGCCGCGTGCTTCCGGCGCATGATCTTCAATGTGCTGGCACATAACCGCGACGATCATACACGCCAGCACAGCTTCCTGATGGATGCGATCGGCAATTGGCGTCTGGCGCCGGCCTACGACCTGACATTTTCGCCGGGTCCGGGCGGCGAGCACTATCTGGACATCGAGGGCGAAGGGCGAAAGCCCACCGCCGGCCATATCGCGGCCATCGGGCGGCGCCACGGGTTCAAGGATCGCGCGATCGCCACGGCCATCGACGCGGTGCGGGCCGCGGTGGCCGACTGGCCCCGCTTCGCCAAAGAAGCCGGCGTCACGAACGCCTCACGCCAATCGATCGCGTCGGCACACGACGCGGTCTGGGGCACGTTCGGCAAAATGCGATGACAAAAAATGGTGGCGCACCAACCTGCGCTGCGCAGCAGCGGAGGTTGGCGCACCCGACAGGATGAAACTGCGGACCGGTCGCTGGTAGTCGAGAGGGCCAATCCCTGACGGCCCGCCCTATCCGGGGTCTTTGTCGGCCGGCTGCCAGAGCTCGATCGGGTTGCCCTCGGGATCGCGCAATTGGGCGAACCGGCCATTCGGATACGTTTCGGGATCGACCTCGACCGTGGTGCCGTTGGCGCGCAATTGCGCCGCCATCTTGTCGAGATCGCGCACGCGGAAATTGATCTTCCATTGCTGGTTCGGATCGCCGAAATAGGACGTATCCTTTGGGAAGGGCGCAAAGACGGTCGTACCAGCCTCGGTCTCCCATGCCGGCATGTCATATTTGGTCGGCACGGGCAGGACACCGAGATTGTCCTCATACCATTGTGCGAGCGCCTTGGGGTCTTTCGCCCGAAAGAAGAAGCCGCCGATTCCATCCACGCGTTCCATCGTTGTTTCTCCCTTCGGTACGAGGCCCATCGCCTTGGCCTGGACAGCCGCTGCCGCCCCGACCGCCAGTCCAACCGTCGCGCGGCGCGTGAAGTCTCTCGGGTGCATCATCCCCCGCCTTGGTCTTCGACCTGCCCTTATTCTTATGTCAAAACGGACGGGTGCGGTATCGCCCGAAAGGGTGATTTGGCGAAAATATCTTTCGCCAGCGCCGAGAAAGCTGGCGCACCCGGAGAGGATGAAACTGCGAACTGGCTGTTGGTGGTCCAGCGGGCATGCGTGCCTGCTTTCGACCCTAGCGGACTCGCGCGATCGGATTAGCCCTGTTTGACCATTTCCAGCATCTCGTCGAACCCCGGCGCGTTGAGGCCGTCGTTGAACGCGGCGAGCGACATCTTGCCGAAGGCGTAGGCGATCTCCGGCGAGCCTGAGACGAACCTGCCGTCGGCAATAGCGGCGCGGAACGACGCGGACGTAAATTCGGCGAGGTTCTCATCCGGCGCAGATCGGGGTGCATGAGCAAAGTTATCCAGCACGACGCAGCCGTAAAAGAGCCTTGTGAGCAACCGCACCACCGTCAGACGCGCGCGCAAGGCGCGGTCCGGCGGACCGCCAAACGCGGCGTCCAGCAGTGCGTCTTCCAGCTCCGGCGTCTCCGCCAGCTCGGTGGTCAGGATCGCCACATCCACCAGCGGATCGTTTCTGAATGCCAGCTCCCAGTCGATCAACCACAGCCGCTCGCCGTCGAACAATATGTTGCGGGGATTGGGATCGTTGTGGCTGGAGACCAGCGAAGATGCGTCCCATGGAAGAGCGGCCCGGATTCGCGCAAGGCCGTCCGCGTGCGGGTTCAGGCGGTTCGGCGCGAAGAGGCCGGACTTGCTCAATGCCGTCAGCATCGTCCCGATGATCTGCGGATAATCGCCCACCATTGGAAACGGCGTTGACGCCTGCACGCGCGCGATGAGGCCGCCCAGTCCACGCGCCAGAGCTATTGGTCCGCCGGGATACTCGGAAAGCGGCCGGCCGGCGACGTAATCCATGATGACCACGCCGGTTACGGCATCGGCATGGTGGACCGGCGGAGCGGCATCGGCGGCTGCCGCGCAAGCCATGCAGGCGAAACCGCGCTGGCGATGGTGAAGTACAATTCGCTCCGGTTCGAGTCGCAGCACAAATGACCGGTCGCCGACCTCGAAACGAAGAATCGAGGCACCTGAAACCCCACCAACAATCGACTGCATTTCGCCGATGTTTCTCGGGCCGAACACGACCCGGAGGGCCTCGTGAACATCATCGCGCCGCGCCTCGGGAATCGGTGAGAGTTCGCCTGCGGGTCGTGCTGAGCCGTCTCCTGAGTTTGGCATAGGCCGTCCAATTTTCGAGAAGACGCCGGCACGAAATTGGCGCACGCCGCCGCGAGCATGATCGATCGGTCGGAAAATGGCGCACCCGGAGAGATTCGAACTCCCGACCCCCAGATTCGTAGTCTGGTGCTCTATCCAGCTGAGCTACGGGTGCGTTCAAGGGCGCAGAACCTATTGACGGGCGCGGTCAAAGGCAAGCCGGACCCGGCACCCCGGCGCGGCCCTTCCGCAGCGCGGCCAAAACGGTCCAAGTCCTTCCCGCTTCGGCGAAAAATCTCCCCAGAAAGCGTCATTAAGCACCCTTGTTTGCTTTGGCCGCGCTGGTTAAGACTGCCTGACGGACTCGCGTAACCATGGTGTGGCGCGGGCAGGCTGGTGGACAAGCCGGTCGCTTCGGTCAAGGAGCGACAACGGTTGCGCGGAGAGCGGCTCATGAGGGGAATTTTGGCAGCGGGGCGGAAATCGCGCCTTGTCAGTGTGTTGGCGCTTCTGGCGGGCCTCGGCCTCGCGGGCTGCTCCGACCTCGACACTGCCCTCTTCAGCGACGACACCGACAGCGGCGTGCCGTCCGCGACGGCCAGTTCCGATCAGTTTCCGCCGGGCGGCGGCACGGCGGGCACGATGCCGGGCGCCATGGCCGGCGGCGGCGGCAACAGCGGCGGCTCCGCGCCGGTGGTCACCATCACGCCGGTTCCGATCGAGTCGGGCGCCAATACCGGCACCGGCGTCAGCGCCACCATTGCGACCCTGCGCGGCCAGATCCAGACGCTGGAAGATCACCTGGCGGCCAATGCCTCGCATCTGACCGACCTGCGCAACCAGGGCGCCGACGCGGCCGGCGCCTATCACGAATCCAAGGCCCACATCACTACGCGCCTGCAGGTCGGCACGACACGCGGCAATCCCGAACTCGTCACCGAATGGAACGCGGCGCAAAGCTCGCTGGACAGTCTCGCCGGCAACATCAATGCGCTCAATTCCCTGAGCGCCTCGATCGCCACGGACTCGTCGTCGGCGCATTACGCGCTCGACCAGATCCAGGCGACCTACAACGTCTCCGGCGCCGTGGACGAGGACCATCGCCAGCTCGCCGTGCTGGAGGATGAGACCAACCAGACGATCTCGCTGATCGACCGGCTCTTGAAGTCGGCCTCGGAAGACACCCAGCGCCAGACCGCCTATGTCGCCAATGAGCGCGCCAATCTGACGACGCTCGCCGCCGCCATCAAGAACGGCGAACTCTATGGCGCCGATCTGGGCTCGGCGCCGATCGCCAGTGCGGCCGGCGGCGCGATCCCGGCTTCGACGCTGGCCTATGCCGGCACGCCGCTGGTGGTCATCCGCTTCGACCGCCCGGGCGTGGATTATCAGCAGATTCTTTATGCCGCGCTGAGCCAGGCGCTGCAGGCCCGTCCGCAAGCCGGCTTCTCGGTCGTCGCCGTGGCGCCGACGCGCGGCACGGCCTCGGCCGTGCAACTGGCGCAGACCACGGCCAAGAACCACGCCCAGGAAGTGCTGCGCTCGATGACCGACATGGGCGTGCCCGCCTCGCGCCTCGCCGTCGCCTCGGCCACCGATCCCGGCGCGACGTCCAGCGAAGTGCGGGTGTTTGTAAGATAGCTGCGTGGCGCCGAAATCAAAAAGGCCCCGCTGCGAAGCGGGGCCTTTTTTGTTGGATTCACGCGGAGTCGCGGAGGACGCGGAGTTGAGCTCAAGCTCCGCGTCCTCCGCGACTCCACGTGAACATTTTTAACTAACTCCGTTCGCCTTGAACCAAGCCAGCATCCGCGACCAGCCTTCTTTCGCGTCCTTCTCGTTGTACGAAGGACGGTAGTCCGCGTTAAAGCCGTGCTGCGCGTCGGCGAAGACGTCGATGTGCGACTTGCTGTTGCCGGCGGCCGCGAGCGCCGCCGTCATCGCGTCGATATCCTGCTGCTTGATGTTGGTGTCGAGGCCGGCATAGAGGCCCAGCACCGGCGCCTTGACCTCGGCGGCGAGTTCGATGGCGGTGTGCGGGCGCAAATCGCTGTCGGTGCCGGCGAGCGGGCCGTACCAGGCGACGCCGGCCTTTAGGTCGTGATTGTGCGCCGCGTATAGCCAGACGATGCGTCCGCCCCAGCAGAAGCCGGTGATGGCGAGCTTGGCCGTGTGAGCACCCTCGGACTTGGCGAAGGCAACGGTGGAATCCAGATCGCTCATCACTTCGGCGTCCGGCACCTTGGCGACGATGTCTTTGATCATGTCCATGATATGCGCCATGTCGTAGGTGCCCGGATCGCCTTGCCGCGAATAGAGCGACGGCGCGATGGCGTAGTAGCCGGTGTGCGCGAGGCGGCGGCAGAGATCCTTGATGTGCTCATGCACGCCGAAGATTTCCTGGATCACCAGCACAACGGGCAAGTGCGTCTTGCCCGATGGCTTGGCGCGATAGGCCGGAATCTTGCCGTCCGACACCGGGATGTCGACTTGGCCGGCGTCGAGACCGTTTGTGTCCGTGATGATGGCTTCGGCATTCACCGGCCCTGCCGCGAGCGCGAAGCCCGCGACCAGCGTGGTGACAAAGGTGCGCCGCGCCAGCGGCGGCATCTGCATATTGTCTTCTGTCGGCTTGTCCATTTTGTCCTCCCGGTACTGCCCCGTGCCGCCAGTCTAGCGCAGGTTGGGCGGCAGGGTGGAATCCGGCCGTGTGACGTCGTCGTCGCGTGCAGGCGTACGCGGTAAGCGACCGCTTAGAACGAATCGCGGTAGCTCTTCGCCGATCCCAGCGTCCTGGCCTCATAGACCCCGCGCGCGATCGCGCGACTTAACGTATCTGCGGCGATGGAGCCCAGCCGCATGAGATTGCGCTGGCGCGGCTCGCCGACGGCTTTGCGGCCCGTCGCAAGAGCAAAGACGATGTCGCCGTCGAACGGCGTGTGCACCGGACGCAGCGCGCGGGCGAAGCCGTCCGCCGCCATGATGGCGATGCGCTTGAGCTCGACGCCGCTGACCTCGGCGTCGACCGCGACGACGGCGATGGTGGTGTTGGTGCCGGGCTGCGCCGTGCCCTTCATGTCGGACGGCAGATCGAGGTCGCTCGCCAGCGGGCCGCGCAGCCGGCGGCCGCCGAATTCAGTGCTCTGCTCGAACGGGAAGGCCCAGAACACGTCGGTTCCGGGCATGAGCGGCGAGCCCAGCGAATTGACCGCGACGATGGCGCCCACCGCGAAGCCATCATCGGTTACTGACGACGCGCTGCCGAGGCCGCCTTTGTAGAGTCCGGCACGGGCACCGAGCCCGGCGCCAACATTGCCGAGCGCGAAATCGAGGCCGGCGTTCTCCGCCGCCGTGGCGCCGAGCAGACGGTAGGGCGTTTCCTCACCCCAATTCTTGTCGCCGCCATTGCCGAGATCGAACAGGATGGCGCCGGGCACGATGGGCAGGCGCAGGCCGCCGAACGACGCGCCCCTGCCTTGCCGGCGCAGCAGCGCGGTGACGCCGGCCGGCGCATCCAGGCCGTAGACCGAGCCGCCGGAGAGCACGATGGCGTCGGCGCCGCCGTCGATCGCGACCGGATCGAGCGCCTCGGTGTCGCGCGTGCCGGGCGCGCCGCCGCGCACATCGACCACGGCGGTGGAAAACATGTCGGCCAGGATGACGGTGACGCCGGTGCGGACCTTGTGATCTTCGGCATTGCCGACGCGCAACCCTGCCACGTCGGTGATGAGATTTCTTGGCCCAGGACGTACCATGTGTGGCACGCTACTGCTTCGATCAGAAGCCGGGAAGAGACCTTCATGAACATCGCGCGCCGTGTGTTTTTTGCCGCCGGCTTCGTGCTGACGTTTGCCCTGCCGGCCGGTGCGGCGAACACACCCGTCGAGCCGTTCGCCAAGCATCACATGATCTCCGCGGCCAACCCGTTCGCGGCGGAAGCCGGGCGCCAGATGCTGCGGGCCGGCGGCTCGGCAGTGGATGCGGCCATCGCGGCGCAGCTCGTGCTGACGCTGGTCGAACCGGAGTCATCGGGCATCGGCGGCGGCGCCTTCATGATGCTCTACGATCCGGTCGCCAAGAAGACCTTGAGCTTCGACGGCCGCGAGACCGCGCCGGCGTCGGCCACGCCGGGCATGTTCCTCGGCAGCGACGGCAAGCCGCGCCAGCATTTCGACGCCATTCCCGGCGGGCTTTCCACCGGCGTGCCCGGCGTCATCGCCATGTTCGACATGGCGCACAAGAAGTACGGCCGCCTGCCCTGGGCGAAATTGTTCGCACCGGCGATCGCGCTGGCGGAAAAGGGCTTTCCAGTCGGCCCCAAGCTCGCCGGCACGCTGCGCGCCTTGCCGCAGATGGCCCACATGCCGGACATCAAGCGCTATTTCTATCACGCCGACGGCACGCCGCTGGCGCAGGGCGAGATCCTGAAAAATCCCGAACTGGCGAAAACGCTGCGCCTGATCGCCAAGGGCGGCGCCAAGGCATTTTACAGCGGCGTGCTGGCGCAACACATCGTCGACGCCGTGCAGCACGCGCCGCTCAATCCGGGCGGCATGACGCTGGCGGACATTGTCGGGTATCGTGCGGTCGAGCGTCCCGCGGTGTGCGGCGAGTACCGCAAATACCGCTTGTGCTCGATGGGGCCACCGAGTTCGGGCGGCATCGCGGTGCTGCAAATCCTCGGCATGCTCGAACGCTTCGCGCAGAAGGATCTACAGCCGGGCAGCTTGAGCGAGGTGCATCTGTTCACCCAGGCGAGCCGCCTCGCCTTCGCCGACCGCGCCCTGTATCTGGGCGATCCCGACGTCATCAACGTGCCGATCAAGGGGCTGATCGACCGCAGCTACCTGGCGCAGCGCTCGGCGCTGATCGATCCGGCGAAGGACATGGGTACCGCGACCGCTGGCACGCCGCCCGAAAAGCACGCCGACTATGCGCCGCAGCGCACGCGGCAACTGCCTGGCACCTCGCATCTCTCCGTGGTCGACGATCGCGGCCAGGTCGTCGCCATGACCATGACGGTGGAGTTCGTCTTCGGTTCGGAAGTGATGGCCAACGGCTTCTTCCTCAACAACGAGCTGACCGATTTCTCCTTCGAGCCGGTGCGCGACGGCAAGCCCGTCGCCAACGCGCCGGCGCCCGGCAAGCGGCCGATGAGCGCCATGTCGCCGACCATCGTGTTCGATCCGAAGGGCAATTTCAGCATCGCCACCGGCTCGCCGGGCGGCCCCGCCATCATCGACTTTGTCGCCGAATCCCTGATCGCGATGATCGACGGGCATCTGGGACCGGCGGCGGCCGCGGCCCAGCCGCACGCGCTCAACCTCAACAGTCCGACGATCCTGGAGAAAGGCACGGCGCTCGAGGCGTTGAGCGGGCCCCTCACCCTCATGGGCCACACCATCGTGCCGCGCGAGCTGGAGAGCGGCCTGCACATCATCCAGCGCGTCCCCGGCGGCTACCGCGGTGGCGCGGATCCCCGGCGGGATGGGGTGGCGCTGGGAGACTGAGCACCATCTGTCATCCCCGGCCGAGCGTCGCGAAGCGATGCGAGGGGAAGGGGACCCAGGCGGTGACGTCTGCGCGATATCGAAGAGAAATACGCCAACCGATCAAAACCAGACTTGAATTTGCCGCCTGGGTCCCCTTCCCTCGCCGCGCAAGTGCGCGGCTCGCCGGGGATGACAGGGGAAGCTTATAGACGCGCGACGACGAACAAGCGCTTGAAGGGGAACAGTGTCGTGCCGTCGGCGCGGGGCGGATAGGCGGCCAGCAGTCTCTTCTTATAGGCGGCGATGAAGGTGTCGCGTTCGTCGCTGTCCAACGCCTGCACGAAGGGGCGCAGGCCGGTGCCGCTGACCCAATGATAGACGGCGTCGTCGCCCTTCAGCACCTGGAGATATTCGGTTTCCCAGATATCGACGACGGCGGCATGCGGCTTGAGGATGTCGTAATAGGCCTCCGGCGTCAGCACGGCGATCTCGCGGACATTGTGCAGCTTCGCCGACCACGGCCCGTTCGCGGCGGTTTCGCGCATCAATGCATGGCTCGGCGCGTCCATGTTGCGCGGCACCTGGAAGGCGAAGGTGCCGCCTGGCTTCACGAAGCCCAGCAAGCGCGGCAGCAGCGCGGCATGATCGCCGAGCCATTGGAACGTCGCGTTGGAGAAGATCACGTCGTAGGGCGCAGGCGCGCGCCACGCGGCAACGTCGGCTTCGATCCAATGCGCGTCAACGCCGGAGCCATGCGCCTGTCCCAGCATCTGGGGCGACGAATCCAGACCCTCGAGCGCGGCATGCGGCCAGCGTGCGCGCAGCAGCGCCGTGGAATTGCCGGGTCCGCAGCCCAGATCGATGACGCGGGCGGGATTTTCGTGTTGTACGCGCGCCAGCAATTCGGCCGCGGGCCGCGCGCGCTCGTCGGCGAAGGCGAGATAGGTTTTTGGGTTCCACACCATCGAAGCTTGGCCTTGTCGATTCACGTTCCTTGATTGTCATGGCCCGCGAATGCGGGCCACCCAGGTGACGCCGCGCCGTCGTTTGCCGGCATGGTTTCAGTCACATACTTCGATGCTTTGCAGAACTTCAACTGGGTGGCCCGCATTCGCGGGCCATGACAGGTGGAGAGAGTCACAACAATTCTCGATCAGGAAGATCCAATCGGAACGTCGTGCCGTTCTCGCCGGTCGAGACCAGGACGATGTCGCCGCCATGGGCGCGGGCGAGGTCGCGGGCGATGGCGAGGCCGAGGCCTGAGCCGCCGCTGCGCGCCGCCGTGGCGAAGGGCTGGAACAGGCGCCGATGCAGGCTGGCGGGAATGCCCGGGCCGCTGTCGGCGATCACGATGGAGACGCGCTGGCCGCGGCGCTCGGCGGCGATGGAGATCGTGCCGGAGGTGCCGCGCTCGACCAACGCCTCCACCGCGTTGCGGATCAGGTTCAGTACCATGCGGTAGAGCTGCTCGGCATCCGCATCGACCTGCAGCGCGCCGTGGACCTGGATGTCGAGCGCGATCTCGATGGGTGCGATGCGCGCTTCAATCGCGGCCTCGGCGGCTTCGGCAATCAGCGGCGCCAGGCCCAGGACTTTTCGTTGCGGCGGACGCTCGTCGGCGCGGCCGTAGCGCAAGGTGTTGGTGGCCAGCGACACCGCGCGGTCGATGGAGGCGACCAGGCGCGGCGCCAGCTTCTTGACGATGGGATCATCGACCGCGCTCAAACGGTCCGACGCCAGCTGCGCGTTGGCGAGGATATTGCGCAGGTCGTGTTGAATCCTCGCGACGGCGGCGCCGAGCGCGGCCAGCCGCGTCTTCTGCTGCAGGAAGCCGTAGAGGTCGCGCTGCATGGCGGCGAGTTCGCGCTCGGCGATGCCGATCTCGTCCTGCCGCGCGCTTGCCTGGATGATGCGGGCCGGATCCTCGGGATTGTCGCGGAACGACACCATCGCGCCGGTGATGCGCCGCATCGGCCGCACCAGGACGAGGTAGAGACTGGCGAACACCAACAGCGCCGTAATCAGCGAGACGATCAGGCCGGTGACCATGACGCGGTCGGCATAGGCGACGAGCGCGCGGCGGATCGGCGTCTCGCTGAGGATGATGCCGATATTCTCGGCGCCGGCGATTCCGGTGGGCGCGATGACGTGCAGCGAACGGTTGCCGCCGTTCCACAGACAATCGAGGGCGTCGATCATGTCCGCGCCGATGCCGCCCTGGGTCAGATCGATGGTGGCGTCGATCCATTGCGGCTTGTCCTCGATCTGGAACATGTCGCGCCGCTCGGGCCGCTTGAGCAGCACCGAGCTGGCGCCGGCGCGCATCAGCAGCACGCGGCGGGTCTCGTCGGGCAGCCGGTCGCCGCCCGGCTGGGTGAAAGGCAGGATGGCCAGTTCCGCCGACTCGATGTGGTTGTCCAGGAGCTCGCGGTGATAGCGCCCGACCGAGGGCACGAAGATCAGCACTTCGGCCACCATCACATAGAGGACGGTGAGCAGCAGCAAGCGGCCGGAAAGGCTATGGGCAACAAGCCCGTAAGCCGCGGCCAGTCGGGCGCGGGGGCGACCAGGCATGGCGGCATAAGGCCCCAGAAAAGGGGGAAATAATAGTGCGCCGGCCTGCGGGACCGTCCTGCCCGCCGCGGTTGACAGCCTACTAGCCAAGCCATAGAAACCGCGCTCTTTCGCCGCCACCTAAAGCCTGAGACCTGCCATGAAGCGCCCCTATCAGCCGAGCAAGATCGTCCGCAAGCGGCGCCACGGCTTCCGTTCGCGCATGTCCACCGTAGGCGGCCGCAAGGTTTTGGCCCGCCGCCGGGCCCATGGCCGCAAGAAACTGTCGGCCTGACCGCACCCCCAGAGGGGGTTTGCATGGATCACCTCAAGCATCGCAGCGACTTTTTGCGCGCGCAGCGCGGGATTCGTCGCGTGACGCCGGGTCTGACCCTCGAAATCTGCAGCAATCCGGCCGCGACGGGGCCCCGAGTCGGCTTTACTGCCTCGCGCAAGATCGGCGGCGCCGTGGTCCGCAACCGCGCCAAGCGGCGGCTGCGCGCCGTGGCGGCGCAAATCCTTCCCCTTTGCGCGCTGCCGGGCACCGACTATGTCTTGGTGGCGCGGCGGGACACGGTCACGCGGCCCTTCGAAAGCCTGAAAACCGACCTTGCCCAAGCGCTGCGCGCGGCCCATTTGAAGCTGGACCGTTCCGGAGAGGTTCATTGACCGAGGACAAGATCAGACTGCGCGGGTTGGCCGCGGTTAATCGCTTGCGCGGCTACGCCGCGACGGCGCTGATCGCGCCGATCCACGTCTATCGCCGGTTTGTCTCGCCCCTGTTCCCGCCGGCCTGCCGCTTCCAGCCGACTTGCTCGCAATACGCGATCGAGGCCATTGAGACGCATGGACCGCTGCGCGGCCTCGGCCTGGCGCTCAGGCGGCTGTCGCGCTGCCACCCCATTTCCTGGCTCGGCGGTTCGTCGGGCTTCGACCCCGTACCCCCTCGCTGAGTCTGGCTGAACAGGTTTTTTGATGAACGACAACAGCAACAACCGCAATCTCATCATCGCCGTCGTCCTGTCTGCGGCGGTCCTGTTCGGCTGGCAGTATTTCATCGCCGCGCCGGCGATGAAGAAGCAGCAAGAACAGCATGCACTGATCGACAAGGCGCAGAATCATGCCGCGCCGGCCACGGCTGTGCCGGGCGGCACTCCGACGGTCGCCGGCGGCGCGGCGCATCTGACGCGCGACGTCGCGCTGAAGGCGAGCGGCCCGCGCATCCGTATCGTCACGCCGTCGGTCGACGGCTCGCTGGTGCTGAAGGGCGCGCGCTTCGACGATCTGCGCCTGAAGAATTATCACGACACCGCCGACAAGAAGAGCCCCGAGATCGTGCTGCTGGCGCCCAAGGGCACCGAGTATCCCTATTTCGTCGATTTCGGCTGGAGCAATGCGCCCGGCGTCAAGCAGACGCTGCCGAACGACGACACGGTGTGGTCGCTGAAGAGCGGCGACGTGCTGTCGCCCGGCAAACCGGTGACGCTGCAATGGGACAACGGCCAGGGCCTCGTCTTCACGCGCCAGATCGCGGTCGACGACCGGTTCATGTTCACCATCACCGACAGCATACAGAACAAGGGCGCCGCGGCGGCGACGCTCTATCCTTACGCGCTGGTGGTGCGCGACGGCGTGCCGAAAACGCAGAACTATTGGGTGCTGCATGAAGGCTTTGTCGGCTGGGCCGGCACGCTGAAAGACGCCAAATACGACGACTTCAAGGACGAGGGCACGCCGCCGCAGACATTCTCGTCGACCGGCGGCTGGGTCGGCATCACCGACAAATACTGGATGGCCGCAGTGGCGCCGCCGCAGAACGAAAACTACGACGGCTCCTTCGGCGGACATTCCTTCGCCGGCGGCAAGACCTATCAGGCCGATTACCGCCTCGGCGCGCGCACCGCGGCCGCCGGCGGCGGCACCGCCAGCGTCACGCATCATCTCTTCGCCGGCGCCAAGGTCGTCGACACGCTGCGCTTCTACGAACACACGCTGGGCGTCCAGAGCTTCGACATGGCGATCGACTGGGGCTGGTTCCGCCCCATCACGCAGCCGCTGTTCTGGGTGCTGGACTATTTCTACAAGCTCTTGGGCAATTTCGGCCTCGCCATCCTGCTGCTCACCATCGTGGTGAAGGCGATCACCTTCCCGATCGCCAACGCCTCGGCCAAGACGATGGCGAAGATGAAGAAGGTCCAGCCCGAGCAGGAGAAGATCAAGGAACGCTTCGCCGACGATCCGGCCAAGCAGCAAGCCGCCATCATGGAGCTGTACAAGCGCGAGAAGGTGAACCCGGTCACCGGCTGCGTGCCGCAGCTCCTGGTGATCCCGGTGTTCTTCTCGCTCTACAAGGTCTTTTTCGTGACCATAGAAATGCGCCAGGCGCCGTTCTATGGCTGGATTCACGATCTGGCGGCGCCCGATCCGACCTCGATCATCAACCTGTTCGGCCTGTTGCCCTACAACGTGCCGGGCTTCATCCCGGCGTTCCTCTCCATCGGCATCTGGCCGATCCTGATGGGCATCACGCAATGGGTGCAGACCAAGCTGAACCCGGCGCCGGCCGATCCGATCCAGGCGCGCATGTTCGGCCTGATGCCGATCATGTTCACCTTCATGTTCGCGACTTTTCCTGCCGGATTGGTGATCTATTACACTTGGAACAACCTGCTCGGCGTGGCGCAGCAATGGTACATCATGAGCCGCAACGGGGTTGAGATTCACCTGTTCAAAAATCTGCGCCTGGACAATGTGGTGGAGCAGGTAAAAAAACTACTTGGTGTTTCCAAGCCGCCCGAGGACAAGTGAGCGGCGATGCCGAGAAGCTGGCCGGCGCGCGCAAGTTGTTCGCGGGCGCCTGCGAGTTCTTCTGGGGCACCGGCGACATAAACAGCTTGCCGCCGCAGAGCCTGCCCGAGATCGCCTTTGTCGGCCGCTCCAATGCCGGCAAGTCGAGCCTGATCAACGCGCTGACCAACCGCAAGACGCTGGCGCGCGTCAGCCACACGCCTGGCCGCACGCGCGAGATCAATTTCTTCAACCTCAGCGGAAAACTGATTCTCACCGACCTGCCCGGTTACGGCTACGCCAAGGCGTCCAAGACGATGTCGGCGCAATGGCAGGAACTGATTTTCGCCTATCTGCGCGGCCGCGCCAGCCTGCGGCGCGTATCTTTGCTCATCGACGCGCGCCGAGGCGTCGGGGAACTCGACGAAGCGGTGATGAAACTGCTCGACGACGCGGCGGTATCCTTTTGCCTGGTGCTGACCAAGATCGACAAGCTGTCACCCCAGGAGGCGCAAAACGCGGTTAAGGCGGCCGACGCGGCGGCGCGCAAACACACCGCCGCCTTTCCACAGATTTGCGCCACATCGGCCTTTCGGGGGCTTGGCCTTGATCCTGTGAAGTTGCAACTTGCTGCGTTGGCCGAGCATTGAGCTTTGGGCTATAAGGCCCGCGTTTTGTAAGAGGCGAGTTTCATGGCGCTGCAGGACGAGTTCGGGCAGGAACGCAATTTGCGCGTCATGGCGCGCTGGCGTTCGACCGCGCGCGTCCTGGTCGAGGCGCTGCCCTACATCCTGAAATACGACCAGAAGACCATCGTGGTGAAATTCGGCGGCAATGCGATGGCCGGCGGCGGCACCGCGGCCGATTTCGCGCAGGACATCGTATTGATGAAGCAGACCGGCATCGATCCGGTCGTGGTGCATGGCGGGGGCCCTCAGATCGGCGCCATGCTGGCCAAGCTGCAGATCCCGTCGACCTTCATCGACGGCTTGCGCGTCACCGACCAGGCGGCGATCGACGTCGTCGAGATGGTGCTGACCGGCTCGATCAACAAGCAGATCGTCAGCGGCATCAATGCCGCCGGCGGCCGCGCAGTCGGCCTGTCGGGCAAGGATTCGACAATGATCCTGGCGCGCAAGCTGCTGAAGAACGGCGTCGACCTCGGCTTCGTGGGCGAGCCGGAAAAAGTCAATCCCGACGTGCTGCACACCGTCATGCGCTCGGAAATCATCCCGGTGATCGCGCCGATCGGCGTCGGCGTGAACGGCGAGACCTTCAACATCAATGCCGACACGGTGGCCGGCGCCGTCGCCGGCGCCATGAAGGCCGAGCGCCTGATCCTGCTCACCGACGTCGAAGGCGTGCTGGACGGCGACAAGAAGCTGATCCCGCGCCTGACCGTTGCCGAAGCGCGCGCCCTGATTGCGGCCGGCACGATCAAGGGCGGCATGATTCCGAAGATCGAGACCGCCATCGAAGCGGTCGAAGGCGGCGTGCACGCGGCGGTCATCCTCGACGGACGCATTCCGCACGTCCTGCTGCTCGAACTCTTCACCGAGCATGGCGCCGGCACGCTGATTACCGCCGAATGAGCCTCGTGGCGCGCGGTTTTGCGGCCCTGACGCTGGTGCTGGGTCCGGTTTTGCTGGCGAGCCCGGCCCAGGCGACGCTGAATGTCTGCAACCGCACCTCCTATGTGCTCTACACCGCGACCGCGGCGGCGGTGAACGGCGACGCGTTGAGCCAGGGCTGGACGCGGGTCGTGCCAGGAGGCTGCCGCACAGTGCTGCCGGGCGACCTGACGGCGTCGACCTATTATCTCTACGCCCGCTCCTCGCAGGCCCATACGGGGCCGGCGCGGGCCTGGGGCGGCGCCGTCGCCATCTGCGTCAAGGACACGAATTTTTCGACGCGCAATGCGCTTTCCGCGGTGCGCTGCCAGACGGACGATTTTTTCCAGCTGCCCTTCGCAGTGGTCGACACCCATCACCTGAAGTCGTGGACCGCGACCTTCAGCGAGTCGCCGGCGCTGGCCACCATGCCGCTGGCGCAGCAGGCCGGCCTCAAGCGCCTGCTGCGCGATGCCGGCTACAAATTGGGCGCCATCGACGGCAAGCCGGACAAGGCCGCCGACAAGGCGCTCGCCGATTTCCGCAAGCGGCTCAGGCTGGCGCCGGCGGCGAGCAGCAACGATTTGTTCGACGCGCTGGAGACCGAAGCGCTCAAGACCGTGACGCCGGCCGGCTATGCGATCTGCAACGACACGGCCAAGCCGGTCGCCGCCGCGCTCGGCCAGAGGCTGCGCAACGATTGGATCAGCCATGGCTGGTGGAAGATCGCGGCCGGCAGCTGCGCCAAACTCGCCGACAATCTGGAAGGCGTCGAGTCGATGTTCATCTTCGTCCAGAAGATCGGCGGCCCGCCGCTGGTCGGCGGCCCGAACAAGTTCTGCGTCGCCGACATCGAGTTCGACATCCAGGGCCGCAACCGCTGCGCCAGCCGCGGCCTGACCGAAACCGGCTTCGCCGAAACGCGCGTCAAGGGGCTTGCCGGCTACGCCGCCCATGTCGGCGAGAACGGGCTGGTCAAGCCCGGCCACACGGCGCCGAGATAGGTCTCACGTCACACCGTGACGTCGAAATAACCCAGGTGCCAGCGCATCTCGTCTTCGGTCATCGGAAAATGCACGCCGGCGCGCGCCGGTAGCAGTTCGCCGGCAGGCAGTTTCATCACGAAGCTCTGGATCTTGAAGGCGACGCGCATGCTGAGCCTGGCGTGCCAGACCAGCGCGGTCACCGGCTTGGCCGAACGCGAGGCGAAGATCTTGCGCACGGTGGCGTCCGGCACATTGCCCAGCGCCGCCAGCGCCAAGATCACGGTGTCGCGCTGACCGGCATTGGCGGCGGCGTCGACAAACGACTCGTCCAGCCTGCCCGAGGCCCGGGCGGCGGCGACGTCGCGAATCGCGATGTCGGTGCAGCCGCTCTCAGGCTTGCTGTCTTCCTGCAGACGGGCGCGCAATTCCTTGTTGAGATGGCTCTTGATCTCCGGGTCCAGGCCATAACGCGAAACCAGCTGATCGATCAGGCTGGCGCCGACGAAGGAAGCGATGCGCCAGATGGCGCGCTTGGACAGATCGGCGCGCAGCACCAGCGGCACGTGCCAGGACTGGATCTTCTCGGCCTGGGCGGCGAGGTCGTCGAGCGTCTTCTCGCGGATGGCGGCATCCGGATTGGCCAGCAGCGCGGCGATGGCCGGAATGTCGAGGGAACTGACGATGGCTTGCGACACCTCGGCGTTCAGCGGCTTGCGCTTGGCGATCGCGGCCAGGACCTCTTCGGCCTTGGCGGTGGCGATGATCTCCAGCAGATCGGCGTCGGAGAGCAGCGGCGAATATTCCAGGATCGGCGACGCGACCAGCGTCTCGACGTCGCGCGCCAGCGTCATGGCGATGAATTTGGGGATGCAATCGTGGCTCTTGACCTCTTCGGCCAGGATGGCGCGTACGCGCACCACCTGATCGCGCGCCAGCCTTTCCAGGGTCTCGATGGTCAGGGCGCGGACATGCGCGCTCTCGGCCGCCGACAGGGTCGGCATGAGGCGCGCGATCTTGCGGGCCAGCTCGACGCGCACGTCGTCGTCGGCGTCGTCGGCGAGGTGCCGGTTGGTATGCGCCGGCGCGCCCGGATTGGCCGCGACCGCGCGGCGCGTCGCCGGAGCGCCGTTCTCAGCCAGGTAGTGCAAGACCTCGCCGCCGGCATCGGTGCGCCCCGCCAGATCGGCATGCGACGACAAAGTATGGGCTTCCAGCCGCGCGAGTATTTCGTCGCGCGTCATGCCGTCCGCTGATCTGGGCGCCTGGCGTGCCATCGAAGCCAGTGTCGGACGGTTGCGGTTTACCCCCGCTTAAGAGATGTGGTTGAGAAAGCTTTAGGATCGCGGCGCTTGCCTGAAAACGGGCGCGAGGCCATGGTCCGGCCATGAGCGGCGCAGCCCCGACGAAGAGCGAAAACACCCCGTCCCGGCCGGATTTCGGCCAGGCGGAGGCCTGGATTTTCGACCTCGACCATACGCTCTACACCACCAATGCGGCGGAGCAGGCCGAGATGGAAGAGCGCATCTGCCGCTATGTGCAGCATCATTTCGGTTTGCCCCGCGACCAGGCCTGGGAGATCCAGAAAAGCTATCTGCGCGACTACGGCAGCACGCTGGCGGGCATGATCAGCAACCATCACCTCGACCCCGACGCCTACCATGACGAGGTCAACGACCTGGAGGCGCTGGCGTTGTCGCCCGATGCCGCCTTGCGTGCAGGCCTCGAACGGCTGCCCGGCCGGCGCTTCGTCTTCACCAACAATTGCGGGCGCTTCGCCCGGAACGTGCTGACGCAGTTGGGCATCGAGGACCTGTTCGCCGGCATCGTCGACGTCAAGGCGATGGATTTCATCTTGAAGCCGAGCCCGAAGGCGTTCGAGACGCTGATCGCGCTCAGCGGCCTTGTACCGGAGCGGGCGGCGTTGTTCGACGACAGCCCGCGCAACCTCATTCCGGCGCGTGTGCTCGGGATGAGAACCGTGTGGCTCAACAACGGCCTTGGGCTCTCGCATTGGAAGATCGAACGGCCCGAGTTGCATATCGATTACGAGACCGACAATCTCGCCACCTTTCTGCACACGATCAGGATCTGACAGCATGAGCCTCGCCGCCATCATCGACGCCGCCTGGGAAGACCGCGAAGCGTTGGGCCCACACAGCAAGGGCGAGGTGCGCGACGCCGTCGAGACCGTCCTGGCCGAGCTTGATGCCGGCCGCCTGCGCGTCGCCGAAAAGCATTCCGGCGAATGGATCGTGCATCAATGGCTGAAGAAGGCGGTGCTGCTGTCCTTCCGCCTGAACGCCATGAAGCTGATCGAAGGCGCGCCGGGCGACGCGTCGTGGTGGGACAAGGTCGATTCCAAATTCGCCGGCTGGGACGCCAAGCGCTTCCAGGACGCCGGCTTCCGCGCCGTGCCCGGCTGCATCGTGCGCAAATCCGCTTTCATCGCCAAAGGCGCGGTGCTGCTGCCCAGCTTCGTCAATGTCGGCGCCCATGTCGGCGAGAACACCATGATCGACACCTGGGCCACGGTCGGCTCCTGCGCCCAGATCGGATCGCATTGCCACATCTCGGGCGGCGCCGGGATCGGCGGCGTGCTGGAACCGCTGCAGGCCGCGCCCACCATCATCGAGGACAATTGCTTCATCGGCGCGCGTTCCGAAGTCGCCGAAGGCGTCATCGTGGGCGAAGGTTCGGTGCTGGCGATGGGCACGTTCCTGACCGCGACCACCAAGATCGTCGACCGCTATTCGGGCGAGATCGTCACCGGCCGCGTGCCGCCCTTTTCCGTCATCGTCCCCGGCTCGCTGGGCGGCGGCCCGGGCAAGCCGAGCCTGTACTGCGCCGTCATCATTAAGCGTGTCGACGAGCGCACGCGCTCGAAAACCTCGATTAACGAGCTGCTGCGCGATTGATGCGGCGCAATATGCATTAGCGCTTTGCGCCGCCTGCGCCCGGCGCAATACTCCGTCTTTGCAAGTCGGGGGGCGAGCATGGGTCATTATCTCTTCAGCTTCAGCGGGCGGATCAACCGCGCCAAACTCTGGCTGTTCGTGCTGATCATCATCGCATTCGAAATCGTCGCCGGCTGCGCGATTGTTTTCACGATCGGACCACAGAATATCGCCGATGCGGCGCAGCACAGGGCGCTGGCGAGTTTGATGCGGAACAGCGGACCGGTGCACATCGTGGGCGCGGTTCTGGGGCTTCTTTTCCTCGCGCTGATCTATGCCGCGTTCGCCGTCGCGGTAAAGCGGCTGCATGACCGCAACAAGAGCGCCTGGTGGCTGCTGGTGTTTTACCTGCTGCCCTTCGTGCTGAATTTTCCGCGCCAGATCGCGGTGCTGCATGCGCTGCACGACGGTACGTTCATGCGGATCGCGCAGCATGGCGGCACCATGGCGTTCGGAGATCCCTTGACGACGATTCTCGGCGGCGCGGCGACGATCATCTCGCTATGGGCGTTCGTCGAGCTCTACATCCTGCGCGGCACGGTGGGCGACAACCGCTATGGCCCCGATCCGCTCGCGGGGCGAGGCTAAGCCGATGAGTCTGCTGCATTACCTGTTCGGCTTCAGCGGCCGGATCAACCGCGCCAAGCAATGGGCGGTCCTGCTCATCTCGCTCGCCCACAACATCATCCTGGGGATCGCGTTTTCCTTCACGGTCGGATTTTCGGTCTTCATCGCGCTGTTTCAGAAGAAGACGACTTTGGCCGCTGTGATTGCGACACCGCAAGCGCACATGTTCGGCGTCATATTTTGCGTGCTGTTTGTGATCGGCATCTATGTCGGCATCGCTGTCGCGACCAAGCGCCTGCATGATCGCGACAAGAGCATGTGGTGGGTGCTTGTGTTCTTCGTCCTGCCGCTGGTGCTCAACGTGCCGGCGATACTCCACCTGTCCGTGATGTTCGCCTATCTCGGCGAGGTCATGAGAACCGCCCAGGAACACATCCGGCCGCCGCCCCAGCCGATCGATTCGCCGCTGGTTATCCTGACCAGGGGCGCGGCGACAATCGTCAGCCTTTGGGCCTTCGTCGAACTCTACATCCTGCGCGGCACGGTGGGCGACAATCGTTACGGCCCCGATCCGCTGGCGGGGCGCGGCTAGGAACGGCGCCCGATCGCGGCGGCCAGTGCCTCCGGATCGACGCCGAGCGCCTGGACGATGGGTGCGAACACCGCCATCTGCGCCATGCCGGTGGCCCCCAGCGTCAAGCCGCCGTCGACCACCAGCGCATGGCCGTTGACGAAGCTTGCGCCGTCGCTCGCCAGATAGAGCGCGGCCTCCGCGATGTCGCGGCCGCGGCCGCCGCGCGGGATCGGCTGCGAGCCCTTGGTCGCTTCGGCGATGGCCTCGATGCGTGATTCGCCAAGCTGGCTTGGCACACCCAGCGCGCTCGCAAAGATGTTGGTTGCGATCAGGCCGGGGCAGATGCAGTTCACACGGATGTTTTCCGGCCCCAGCTGCGCAGCGCAGGCATGCGTCATGTGGACGATGGCGGCCTTGGCGATGGAATAGAGCACCGGGCCATAGCCCGTGCGGATGCCGGCGACCGAGGCGGTGGAAATGATCGAGCCGCCGCTTTGCGCCCGCATCAGCGGCACGGCGTATTTCATGCCGAACAGCGCGGCGCGGACGTGCAGATGCATGACCGCGTCGAAACCTTCGGCCGTGACGCCGTCGGCGGGATCGTTGGCGCCGCCGGTGCCGGCATTGTTGAACAGGATGTCGAGCCGCCCGAAAAATTTCTTGGCCGCCGTGACGGCGGTCTCGACGTCCTTTTCCTGGCTCACGTCGCAGCGGACATAGTGAACCATGCCCTTGTGGTCCTCCTCGATGCGGGCGCCCTTGTCGTCCTGGATGTCGGCGGCGATGACGCGCGCGCCTTCGGAGACGAAGAGATCGACGCTCGCCCGCCCGATGCCGCTGGCCGCGCCCGTGATGACCGCCACTTTCCCGTCCAGACGTCCGGCCATGCGAGCCTCCCATAAGCGCAATCCGGCGAAGCCGGGGAATTGCGCGCCAACAAAAGCGTGCTTGATTGACCATAGCGAGGCGTCCCGTTACATCGCAACCGATGAACACGCTCGATCCCATCGCCTTGGCGCAGGCTCTGATCCGCTGTCCGTCCGTGACGCCCGAGGATGGCGGGGCGCTGGCGGTGCTGGAGAGGGCGCTGAAACCGCTCGGATTTGCCTGCCATCGCCTGCGCTTCGAGGAAGCGGGCGCCCCGCCGATTGAAAATCTCTATGCCCGCATCGGCACACAGGGGCCGAATTTCTGTTTCGCCGGCCACACCGACGTGGTGCCGCCGGGCGACGCCAAATTGTGGAAGCACGATCCGTTCGGCGCCGTGATCGCAAACGGCACGCTCTACGGACGCGGCGCGGTCGACATGAAGTCGGCGATCGCTTGTTTCGCCGTGGCGGCGGAGCGCTACATCAGGATGGGGAAACCCTATGGCTCGATCAGCCTGCTCATCACCGGCGACGAGGAAGGTCCGACCAACGTCAACGGCACGAAGAAGGTGCTGGCGTGGCTGCACGAACACGGCGAGAAACTCAGTCACTGCATCGTCGGCGAGCCGACCGCGACGGCGCAGAGCGGCGACGTGCTGAAGATCGGCCGGCGCGGCACGATGAATGTGCGGCTGACGGTGAGCGGCACGCAGGGCCACGCGGCGTATCCGGCCCAAGCGAACAATCCGATCCCCGCGATGGCGGAACTGGTGACGCGGCTGGCGGGCTGGAAACTGGACGACGGCACCGGCCATTTCGATCCCTCGACGCTGGCCTTCACGACGCTCGATGTCGGCAATCCGGCGACCAATATCATCCCGGCCGACGCGCGCGCCGGTTTCAACATCCGCTTCAACGACCGGCACAGAAGCGCCGATCTGATCGCCCATATCAAGGCCGAGGCGGCCGCGGTCGGGCAGGCGCGCGGTGTGGATATCGCCGTGACGGCGCATGCCAGCGGTGAACCTTTTTTGACCCAGCCGGGTGCGTTCACGAAAATGCTGAGCGACGTGGTGAAGGACGTCACGGGGCGCGTTGCGGAATTGTCGACCACCGGCGGCACCTCCGATGCGCGCTTCATCAAGGATCATTGCCCGGTGGTCGAGATGGGCCTGCCCGGCGGCACCATGCACAAGGCCAATGAATGCGTGCCGCTGGCGGAGATCGAGAAGCTGACCACGCTCTATGAGCGCGTGCTTGCGGCGTATTTCGCCGCGCCGCCGCAGTGACCGACTTGTCCAAGGAAGATGGGCGCCCCATCGGGGTGTTCGACTCCGGCATGGGCGGGCTGACGGTGATGCGCGCGCTGATGGCCCGTCTGCCGAAGGAGAGCTTCGTCTATCTCGGCGATACGGCGCGCCTGCCCTACGGCACCAAGAGCGCCGACACCGTGCGCCGCTACGCCATCCAGGCCTCGAAGGCGCTGCTCGAGCGCGGCGTCAAGCTGATCGTCATCGCCTGCAACACCGCTTCGGTGTCGTTGCCGCAAGTCCAGGAGGCCTTGGCGCCGCTGCCCGTGATCGGCGTGATCGAACCCGGCGCCCGGGCGGCGCTGGCGGCGGCCCCCCGCGGTCCCATCGCGATCATCGCGACCGAGGGCACGGTCAGGGGCGGCGCCTATCGCAGCGCCATCCGGGCGCAGGGCTCGGACGTGCCGATCGTGCAGCAGGCCTGCCCGCTGTTCGTGCCGATGGCCGAGGAAGGCCTGGTGGAAGGACCCATCGTGGATGCCGTCGTGCATCGCTATCTCGATCCGCTGCTGGCGACGATGCCGAGGCCGAAGGCTTTGCTGCTGGGCTGCACGCATTATCCCGTGTTGAAGGCCGCCATCGCACGCGTGGCCGGCGACATCGTCCTGGTCGACAGCGCGGCGACCACGGCCGACGCCGTGGCGACGCTGATCGCGGAACACGGCGTCGCAAGCGGCGGAAAATCGCCGTCGCTGAAATTCCTCGCTACCGATGCGCCGGACCGCTTCGCGCGGGTCGGCGAGATTTTCCTGGGGCGGCCGATCGATCCGGGCCTGGTCGAACTGATCGACCTTCAGTAATCGACTCTCACCAGATAGAGCCCATCAGACGGCGCGACGGGACCGCAGCGGGAGCGGTCTTTCGCGGCCAGCGCGTCGGCGAGATCGCGCTCGCGCCACTTGCCTTCGCCGACCAGTTTGAGCGAGCCGACCATCGAGCGGACCTGATGATGCAGGAAGGAGCGCGCCGAGGCCTCGATATGGATCTCATCGGCGGCGCGGCGGACGTCGAGCCGATCCAGGGTCTTCACCGGCGACTTGGCCTGGCATTCGGCGGCGCGGAAGGTCGTGAAATCGTGGGCGCCGGTCAGCGCCTGCGCCGCCTGGTGCATCGCTTGCGCATCGAGCGCGTGCACGACATGCCAGACCCGGCTGCGATCGAGCACCGGCGGCGGGCGGCGGGTGAGGATGCGGTAGAGATAGTGGCGTGCGGTGGCCGAAAAGCGGGCGTGGAAATCCGGCGCGGCGATGGAGGCCTCCAGCACCGCAATCGGCGCCGGGCGCACGAAATGATTGAGCGCATCGCGGATCGTGTCGGGCGGAAATTCCTTCATCAGATCGAAATGCGCCACCTGTCCGAAGGCATGCACGCCCGCGTCGGTGCGGCCGGCGCCATGCACCGTGACGGTCTCGCCGCAGAGTTTTTCGATGGCCGCTTCCAGTGCGCCTTGCACCGAAGGCCCATTGTCCTGGCGCTGCCAGCCGACAAGGTCGGTGCCGTCATATTCCAGCGTGAGGCGATAGCGCGGCATTTTAATGGATGGGTGGCCGGGTCAAGCCCGGCCATGACGGGTTGGTTGTCATTTGAAGATATCGCCCGGTTTCAACGCAAAACCGCGCAGCACGTCGCTTGCGTCCATCGCCGACTTTCCCGGGCGCTGCAAACGCGTCAGGCGTACGGCTCCTTCTCCGCACGCAACGGCGAGCGCATCGTCGAGGACGGTGCCTGGCACGCCGCTGGCATTTTTTTGGCCTACCGCTTTGCTACTTGAGGCCGTGACGGCGGGCGCACAGTTGAGAATCTTGATCCGCTCGCCCTTCGCCTCGCTCCAGGCGCCGGGGAAGGGCGAGAGGCCGCGAATGAGACAATCGACTTCGCGCGCCGGTTTCGTCCAATCGATGCGCGCTTCTTCCTTGGCGATCTTCTTGGCGTAGGTGGCGCCATCGGCCGGTTGCGGCTGCTCGACTATCGAACCGCGTTCCAGCGCAGCGAGCGTCCGCGCCATCAGGTCGGCGCCGAGGCGCGCCAGTTCGTCATGCAATTCGCCATAGGTTTTGCGGCCGATGGGCGTGCGTTCGGCCAGCAGGACGGGACCGGTGTCGAGACCTTCCTCCATGCGCATCGACATCACGCCGGTCTCTGCGTCGCCGGCCAGGATGGCGCGCTGGATCGGCGCCGCCCCGCGCCAGCGCGGCAGAAGCGAGCCATGCAGGTTGAAACAGCCCAGTCGCGGCGCGTCGAGGATGGGCTTGGGTAGAATCAGGCCGTAGGCCACGACGATGGCGGCATCGAGGTTCAGCGCGGCGAAGAGCTCCTGTTGCGCGGCGTCTCTCAAGGTGACGGGCGTGCGCACCGCAAGCTTGTGCGCCAGCGCCAGCGCATGCACCGGCGACGGCTCGCTGCCGAGGCCGCGCCCCTTGGGCCGCGGCGGCTGGGAATAGACGCAGGCGATGTCGTGCCCCTGGCCAATCAACGCGGCGAGCGTCGGCACGGCGAAATCCGGCGTACCCAGGAAGGCGAGACGCAGGGCCACGCGCTAGACCGCGTCTTTCAGACGCTTGGCCTTTTGCAGTTTGCGCAGCGCCATGGAGCGCTTGAGCTTGGACAGATGGTCGATGAAGAGGATGCCTTCGAGATGGTCCATCTCGTGCTGCAGGCAGGTCGAGAGCAAGCTGTCGGCTTCGAGCACATGTTCCTTGCCGTCGCGGTCGAGATATATCGCCTTGATCCGGGCGGCGCGTTCGACGTCTTCCCAGATCTCGGGCACCGACAGGCAGCCCTCCTCGAAGGTCGCCAATTCCTCGGAACGCCAGGTGATCACCGGATTGATGAAATGCCGCGCGTTCTTCTTGCCCTCGCGCTGCTCCAGGTCCATCACGATGATGCGCTGCGCCACGCCGATCTGCACCGCGGCAAGGCCGATGCCGTCGGCCGCGTACATGCTGTCGACCATGTCGTCGATCAGCTTGCGCGTGGCGGCATCGACCGTCTCGACGAGCCTGGAGACGGCTTTGAGGCGCGGATCGGGCGCGGTAAGGATGGGGCGGATGGCCATGGCCCGGAGATAGTATCCGGGAGGTTTGGGGTCAAGGGAACGCGGCAATCGGCATGGAAATAGCCCTTATCGTACTGGCGGTCGGCATCGTCGCCGCGGCGGCGATTCTCGCTTTCGCGTTGCGCGGTCGCGGCGGCCCGATCGCGGCCGAGCCGCCGCGACCCGACCCGCGGCTGGACACGGTTCTCGCCGGTCAGGGTGAGATCACGGGCCGCTTCCAGCAAACCATCGCGGCCCAGGCCGAACTGCAAAAGGCGCTGTCGGAGCGCATCGATGCGCTGAACCAGCGGCTGGGCGAGACGCTCACGGAAAGCGCCACCAAGAGCGCAGAGATGATGGGCGGCATCCAGACGCGGCTGACGGTGATCGACGAAGCGCAGAAAAATATCACCGCGCTGTCGGGGCAAGTCGTGAGCCTGCAGGAAATCCTCTCCGACAAGCAGTCGCGCGGCGCCTTCGGCCAGGAGCGCATGGAGGCGATCATCGCCGACCAGATGGCGCCGGACCAGTACGACTTCCAGTTCACGCTCTCCAACGGCAAACGCCCCGACTGCGTCATCCGCATTCCCAACGTGCCGGGCGTCATCGTCGTCGATTCGAAGTTTCCCCTGGAGGCGTTCGAAACCCTGCGCGGGTTGGCGAGCGACGACGAGCGAAAACTGGCGACGGCGCGCCTGAAGGCCGATGTGCAAAAGCATGTGAAGGACATCGCCGAGAAATATCTCATCCCCGGCGAGGTGCAGACGCCCGCGATCATGTTCGTGCCCTCGGAATCGATCTATGCCGAGATCTACACCTCGTTCGGCGACGTGGTGCAGCAGGCCCGGCGCATGCAGGTCGTCATCATGTCGCCGCATGTCCTGATGCTGGCGATCAGCACGATCCAGACCCTGATGCGCAACGCCAAGATGCGCGAACAGGCCTATGAGATTCAGAAGGAGGTCGGCGCGCTGTTGCAGGACGTCAAGCGGCTGGGCGAGCGCGTCGGCGATTTGCGCAAGCACTTCGACAATACAAACAAGGACATCGTATTGATCGAGACCTCGGTCCGAGGAATCGAGCGCCACGCCGATCGCATTGCCGATGTAGATCTCTCGCCGCCGGAAGCTGCGCCCGCGCTGGACAGTCCGCGCTGACATCCCCCTATTTGAGGGGTAGTTCTTGCAACAACCTGTGGTAGAATATAGCGCTCTAGAGCTGGGTGCGCGATGACCATTGATGTTGTCGACAATCACGATGGGACCTTCAAGGTCAGCTGCGGCGGCGAATCGAAGACCGTCGGGCACCGAAATCATCCAAACCCGCCCGTAAGAAAGTCGACGGCGATTTCGCTGCTCGCGGCTACCGAGAAGCGCAAGAGCAAATATTTCCCTGATAAAATCCCGCCCAACCCCGGCGGCGAAGCCGCGCGCGCCCGCAGTCCGTTCGTGATGTTCCACATCAACGCGGGGTCCACGGGCGAGTTGGAGCACCTCCTCAAGACAGAAATCATGCCGAACATCGGCGGCAACGCACCCGTCGGCATGAGCGTGAATTGGCGCGGCGCGGAGAGGCCCGATACCGAGAAGATCACGCAGCTAGTGATGGCCGCAGAAATGCCGCCGCTGTCCGCTTTCCACCTGTACACAGGCAGCTCAACGTGACGGACTGAGATGGCTGAACCGAGCGAGGAATACGACAAGACTCCATCGGATCCATTCGCTGCCGCAAAGAACAATTTGCGTGACACCGTCAAATGGCTCGCCACCACCTTTGCCGCATTGGGCTCGGCGGTGCTGGCGGGCGCTTCGATTACCGGCATATCCGGGCTTTATGGCTGGACGCTTGTGGGCGCGCTCGGCGCCGGTGCGTTCGGACTACTCTGCGTCTTTATCGCAATCGGCATCATGTTGAGGCTTCTGACCTCGGAAAGTTTCTTTCTCTCGCAGATCGATGAGAAGAAATTCGCGAATATCAAGCAGCGCCTGGTTGCGCACCAGGACGACATACTCTCACCCGTCTTCAAGGACTTGGACAATTTTCTTCGCTTGCGGCGCGAGGCGATGGCGGACATCCGTCGCGACTGCAAGACCGACGCGGAGGCCGCCGATCAGGCTGAGGCGCTCGAATTCTTTCCCAAGATCGCCGGGCAGACGGTTCGCATTCTGAGCCTGGCGCATTTTGAAGTCTTGCGCGACGACCTGACGAGGCGCGAGCCCCTGCTGTTCGCGCTCGCGGTCGGCGCGATCGTGGGCATCGGCGCCTTCGCGGTCATAACCGGCCAGCATGGGAAGGGGAAAGCCGACGAGACCGTCAGTGTCGTTGGTCAATTCGGACCAGCCATCGACCGCTACACGCCGGACCTGGGCCGTCCGGGACCTAAAGCGACCGTCTCGCCTTGAATGCTGCGCTGAGCGTGCCCTCGTCGAGGTAGTCGAGTTCGCCGCCGACCGGGACGCCGTGGGCGAGGCGCGTGACTTTCACGCCGGAGGCGGCCAGCGTGTCCATCAGGTAGTGCGCCGTCGTCTGGCCCTCGACGGTGGCGTTCATCGCCAGGATCACTTCGTCGACGCCCACCTTCACCCGTTCGATCAGGCCGGCGACGTTGAGACGCTCGGGAGTCACGCCGTCCAGCGCCGACAGCGCGCCGCCCAGCACGTGGTAACGCCCGCGGAACACGCCGGCGCGCTCCAGCGCCCACAGATCGGCGACATCCTCGACGATGCATAGCACGGCCGCGTCACGGCGCGGATCGCGGCACAGTGAACAGGGCGAAGTGGTATCGAGATTGCCGCAGGTCTCGCAGGTCCTTATCGCAGCCGCCGCGTCGCGCATGGCGAGCGCCAGCGGCTCGAGCAGCATATCGCGCTTCTTGAGCAGGGTAAGCGCGGCGCGGCGCGCCGAGCGCGGCCCCAGCCCCGGCAGTTTGGCGAGCAGCTGGATCAGGCGTTCGATCTCGGGACCGGTATTGAGCGACGCCATTACGACTCGTCGTCCGGCATCGGCGCGGCGATATCCTCGTCGGCGATGGTGCGCACCGCGATGATCTCGGCGCCCTGGAAACGATCCAGCACGGCGCGCACCAGAGGTTCCTGCGTGGCGCTTTCGAACCGCGCGGCCTGCGTGGATTTCTTCTGCTCGGCCAGCGTCGGCGCGCCGCCCTCGCGCACGATGGAGACCGACCAGCGCTGTGTGGTCAGGCTGAGCAGCTTTTGCGCCAGGTCGCCGGCGAGCGTCGTCGGCGCTTTCGCCGTCGGGCGAATCTCGATGCGGCCCTGCTCCATGTGCACCAGATGGACGTTGTGTTCGAGGTTCACTTTCAGGCTCGACGTCGGCTCCAGCAGCGCGACGATGTCTTCGAGCGAGCGAAGGAGGACGGATGGCGCGGCAGACATGGTTGGTTCTGGGGCAAGCTTCGCGGCGGTGGATGCCCCAACCGTAGAGTTCGTGCTGGCACGCGCGCCCTCACTCCGACTCTCTCCCGCTGAGGGGGAGAGGGAGGATTTTGGTTTGTTTTCGCTGTCCAAGAGATCGCGCACCAGCTTGTCGGTCGGCGGCAGGTCGGCGGCGTAGGCGAGGCGGATCAGCGCCATCTCGCAGGCGGCGATCGGGCGCGTCGCGTCGCGCACTTCGATCAGGCCCTTGAGCAGCATCTGCCAGCTGCGCGTCAGAGACGGCATGGAGAGCTTGGCGGCCATCTCGGCGGCGCGCCGCGCCTCGCCGGAGCCGCCGTCGAAGAAACCCTCGGCGCCGGGCGAGACCTTCACGCGCGTCAGAAAGTGCACGATTTCGAGCAGATCCTGCATCACGGCCAGGGGATCGGCGCCATGATCGTAGAGGCCGTTCAGGTCGGTGAGCGCGTCGGCGATTCTGCCGCCCATCACCTTTTCGAACAGGTCGAGGACGCGGCCGCGATCCGCCAGGCCCAGCATGTCGCGCACCGCGACGGCAGAAATCTCGCCGCCCTCGCTGTGGGCGATCGCCTGGTCGAGCAGCGAGAGGCTGTCGCGCGCCGAGCCCTCAGCGGCGCGGGCGATCAGCGCCAGCGCGTCGCGCGCGATCTGGACATTTTCCTTTTCGGCAATCGAGGCCAAGAGGCCGACCAGTTCGCCGGTCTCGATGCGGCGCAGGTCGAAGCGCTGGCAGCGCGACAGGATCGTCACCGGCACTTTGCGGATTTCGGTGGTCGCGAAGATGAACTTCACATGCGGCGGCGGCTCCTCCAGCGTCTTGAGGATCGCGTTGAAGGCCGGCTTCGACAGCATGTGCACTTCGTCGAGGATGTAGACCTTGTAGCGCGCGCTGGCCGGCGCGTAGCGCACCGAATCGATGATCTGGCGCACCTCGTCGACGCCGTTGTTGGAGGCGGCATCCATCTCCTGCACATCGACGTGGCGGGATTCGGCGATGGCGACGCAGGGCTCGCAGACGCCGCAAGGCTGGATGGTCGGCTCCCTGCGCGTCCCGTCCGGGCCGATGCAATTGAGCGCGCGGGCGATGATGCGGGCGGTGGTCGTCTTGCCGACGCCGCGCACGCCGGTGAGCATGAAGGCGTGCGCGATGCGGCCGAAGGCGAAGGCATTGGACAGCGTCTTGACCAGCGCATCCTGGCCGATCAGGCCGGTGAAATCCGACGGCCGGTATTTGCGCGCCAGAACCCGATAGGGCACGGCCCCACCACGGCCGGGCGGCGCCGGATCAAAGCCTAGGGAGGGTTCGTCGCTCATCGTGCCGGGCGTGGGAGTGCGGCGTCAGTATAGCAATCCGGCCGCCGCCGGGGGCAAGTTTCCTTCAGGCTTTGTCCACGAAGATATCCTCGATGCGGCGGCTGAAAACCCCTGCAATGGCAAAGGCCAAAGGCAGGCTCGGATCGTAGCGGCCGCTTTCGATGGCGATCACGGTCTGGCGCGAGACGGCGAGCCGCGCCGCCAGATCGGCCTGCGTCATCCCATGTTCGGCGCGCAGATCCTTCAGCTTGTTGTTCATCGGGCCCGCGGCGTGGCGCGGAGCTTTGGCAGGAGTGCCGAGATGACGACGAACAGGATCGAGAAGTTCACCTCCCACATGCCGCCGAGCGGCGGCTGCAAGGCAAAGGCGCGCTGCACGGACGGCCAGGACCAGGCAAGGCCCGCCATGAGGCCGCCGGTCAACGCGATCGATTGCAGGAACTGGAGCCGCTGGAGTTCGTCGATCCGCAGGTAATGCCGAAACATGACCAGCGGCAGCAACCAGACCGGCACGATCGGGGCAAGCTGAGCCGCAGTGTAGAACGGCGTGCCGGGCTGGACGCGGTGGGCGAAGATCGTGGTGACCGCCAGCAACAGGACGGCGCCGAGCGCTTCGAGGAAGAATTGCAGACCGGTGCGGGTGTCGTGACTCTTCAGGTTGAGCATTTGGCCGGGCATGTCGGGCACCTCATGTAAAGCTTCCTTTACATAGGCGGCCGCCCCAAGCGTGTCAAGGGTGCTTTACAATTGATTTGTTCGGAGAAGGTGGAAGCCGGCACGACCCGGACCGAATTCGTTACGGCTGCTTCCTTCCGGACCTGACCGGGTTGGCGACAGGTCCGTCCGCACCGACTTCCGAAGGGGGATATAGGGCGGGTTTGCGAAAAATGCGAGTCGCGCGTCTGGCCGTCGCTACGCCGCGCTGGCGTCACGCTGGGCTTCAGCTGGCGGGATGGCACGCCAGGCCGGCAGCGTGACGGTCACGGTGGTTCCGACATCGACGGTGCTGTCGAGCGTCAGGGTGCCGCCGTGAAGCTCTACGAGTTGCTTGGCGAGCGGCAAGCCGAGACCGGCGCCTTCATATTTTCGGGCCAACGTCGAATCGACCTGACCGAAATGTTCGAAGGCGCGCGGTATGTCCTCGGCGGCAATGCCGATACCGGTGTCAATGACGGCAATGACAACACCGCTGTCGCAGCTGGAAACCTGCACGCTGACGGTGCCTCGCGGCGGCGTGAACTTGACCGCGTTGCCCAGAAGATTGATCAGCGCCTGTTTCAGGCGCCGTTTGTCGATAAGAAACCGCGGTAAGCCCGCCGCGACGGCGGAAGCGAGCGCGACGTCGCCGGCCTGCGCCTGCGGGGCCACCATGCTCAGCGACTGCGCGACGATGTCGGCCAGATCGGCATTCTCCTCTTCGAGCACGCCCTCGCCGGCATCGATGCGGGAAATGTCGAGAATGTCGTTGATCAGCGCGAGCAGATGCACGCCGCTGCCGTGAATGTCCTTGCTGTAGTTGCGGTAGCGCTCGTTTCCCAACGGTCCGAAGGTTTCCAGCGTCAGCAGTTCGGAAAATCCGATCACGGCGTTGAGCGGCGTGCGCAACTCATGGCTCATGGCGGCGAGAAACGACGATTTCGCGCGGTTTGCGGCATCGGCGGCATCGCGCGCGACGAGCAGATTGTGCGAGGTATGCTCGAGCGCGGTCTTGGTGGCCTCAAGCTCGGCGATGTGCGCGCGCAGGCGGTCGGCCTCGCTCTGGCTGCGTACCGCCAGATGGTCGTCGACGATGGCGCCGATCAGGCCGAGCGCGACGATCAGGACCGCGACCGAGGCCACGGCAATGGCAAGGACCGCCGGCTCCAGCACCGCGTTCGGTATGGCGACCGTCGGGTTGAATTTGTAGATCACCGCCGTCATGCCGGTGAAGTGCATGCTGCAGATGGCAAGCGTGAAGATCACCGCGCCGACGGCATAGGCCTTCACCGTTCCGCGGCGGACCGTGAAATCCATGCCGTAGGCCATCATGCCGATGCCGATGACGGCTGAGGCGACCACATAGCGCCAGTCCCAGATCGCGTCGGCCGGCGCCCGCACCGCGGCCATGCCGACATAATGCATGGTGCCGATCGCGGCGCCGGTGACGGCGCCGCCGATGGCGGGGCGAAGTCCGGACAGGGAGACCGCGAAACCGACGCCGCACATCGTCATCGCGATCAGCGCGGAGAGCAGCGTCAAGCCAATGTCATAGGCGACGGGAAAGCCGGACTGGTAGGCCAGCATCGCCACGAAATGCGTGCCCCAGATGCCGCAGCCCGCCACGACGCCGGCGCCGGCCAGCCAGGCCTGCCGCGCGCGCCGGGCCGAATCGCGGGCGCGACGGATCATGCTCATCGCCGTGGCGCAGGCGAAAAGACAAAGAAGACCGGCAAGCACGACGAGCCTGAGATCGTGCTGTTCGAAGACGCAGCCAAGCACTCGCAACATGATTCAAACGCACTCTGAATTGCCGTCTGGTGCGCAGAATGGAATAAGTGTCGTAAATATGGTCCTAAGCGGACGCGTACCGTAGCGTACGGAACTCCGTGCCGAACATCGGGTTTCGATTTTCCAAGAGTTGGAGTGTTTAATGATTCCTTTCTCCGGCAATCCGCTCGACCGGGCGAGCGAGAAGCGCATCGACGCGGAGTGGATCGCCGCGCGGCGGCGCGATCCGTCATCGCTCATCCTGCCGATGTGGCGGCTGCAGCCCTTCATCATCGGTCCGGAAAAGTCGCAGCCACCGGTTGAACTGGGCCTGCTCAAGCCGGGTCTCGCGGACTCGCTTGCCGGCCCCGATGCGCCCTGCATTTTTTTGGGGCTCGAAGGCAGCAATGCGATGTTTGCACTGGACATCTCGGCGGCGCGCGATCCGATGAGCGAGGGACCGATTGCAGGCCTCGGCCATTTTCGCGACGCGCGGATGGCGGCCGCCACGCTGCCGGTCAAGGACGCGGCGATCATGGGCCAGGCCAAGGCGATGATCGACTGGCACAACCGGCACGGCTTCTGCCCGCGCTGCGGTTCGCCGACCACGCTGGAGGAAGCGGGCTACAAGCGGCAATGCACCGCGTGCAAGGCCGAGCATTTTCCGCGCACCGATCCGGTCGTCATCATGGTGGCGGTGCATGACGGCGCCTGCCTGGTCGGCCGCAACAAGAACTTTCCGGGAAATTTCTATTCCGCGCTCGCCGGCTTCGTGGAGCCGGGCGAAACCATCGAGGAAGCGGTGCGCCGCGAGCTGATGGAAGAAGTCTCGGTCAAGGTCGGCAAGGTGCATTATCACGCGACGCAGCCCTGGCCGTTCCCCTCCTCGCTGATGATCGGCTGCATCGCCGAAGCGGAGAGCCGCGACTTCAAGGTCGACGGCACCGAGATCTCCGATGCGCGCTGGCTCGACCGCGATACGGCCAGGCGCCTGATCGCCGGCGAGCGCTTCCCCGACATCTCCGTGCCGGGCGCGGTCGCCATCGCCCATCACCTGATCAAGGCCTTCGCGGACGGAGAGGGATGAACCGACCCGAGGCGCGCAGACTGCTGAAAATCGAACTCGCGACCGCGTTCGTCACGTCGCCGTCGGGGCGCATGCTGCGCAAGACCGACCCGGACGGGACCGCCGCGCCGAACATGATCCTGGCGGGCTGCGCCGACGGCAATATCCTGTTGCTGAACCAAACCATCGACGAGCGGACCGCGACGGCGATCGAGGCTCTGGCAGAACAGGAGCCGGCGCTCGACAGAGCCAATTCCATGCCGCGCTTCGCGGAGCGATATCGCGAGCTTCTTTCCGTCAGCGAACCCCTGAGCGAAGGAGATTTCGGGCTCAGCTTTCGTCTGCCGAACGACATCGCCTGGAACGACGCGGTGGTGATCGTTCGCCATGGCACGCCCGAAGGCGACGCGTTGTGCGCGCGGCTTACGCGCGACGGGTTGCCGCAAAGCCTGATCGCCATGGGGTTCGCCGATCTCTCTCATTTTTGGGAACCATGGTGCGTCGCGCTGGACGGCGACGAAATCGCGTCGATCGCTTTCGCCGCGCGGCTTGGCGATCAAGGCGCGGCGCTGGGCCTCGCCACGATGCCGGAGTTTCGCGGGCGCGGGCTGGGTGCCGCCGCCACAGCGGGTTGGAGCGCGCTGCCGGCGCTCAAGGACCGCGTGCTGTTCTACGGCACGGACCGCGATAATGTCTCCTCGCAACGGGTGACCGAGCGGCTGGACCTGGAATTTTTCGGGTCGAGCCTGCGGCTCTAATATTCCAGCGTCGGGAGTGCGGGCCGATGAGCGAATACTGGTTTGCGCGCAAGCTTGTCGGCGGTCAGGCCGGTCGCGGTGTCCATCCGCTCAATTGGAAAGGCCGGGCCGTGATCGCGGGCTTTGTCCTGGCGATGCTCGGTGGTGCGACGGCGTTCCTGCTGATTGGTCTTCTGACCGGTCATGTCGTTCTGGGCGCGGCGGTGTTCGCGGTTTGCGCGATCGGTGGCGCGGGAACATTCCTGTGGGCGGCAACCACCAAGAGCGACCCAAATCTCAGAAAGCCAAACCTCTAAGGCATATCATCCCGGAACGCGTGCGCGGGATAGATGCCGAGCACCGTCAGCTTGGAGGTGAAGAACGCCAGTTCCTCCAGCGCCAGTTTCACCGGGCGGTCTTCGGGATGGCCTTCGATGTCGGCGTAGAACTGCGTCGCGTTGAAAGAACCGCCCAACTGATAGCTTTCCAGCTTGGTCATATTGACGCCGTTGGTGGCGAAGCCGCCCATCGCCTTGTAGAGCGCGGCCGGCACGTTGCGGACGCGGAAGACGAAGGTGGTGACGATCCTGCGGCCGTCGTTCGGCGCGTCATCGGGCTCGCGCGACATGATCAGGAAGCGCGTGTGATTGTGCGATTCGTCTTCGACGTTTTCCTTGAGCACCTCCAGCCCATAGATTTCGCCAGCCAGTTTCGAGGCGATGGCGGCGACGCTGGGGTCCTTCAGTTCGGCGATATGGCGCGCCGAACCGGCGGTGTCGTGCCAGTTCTCGGCCTTCAGTTTCATCTCGCGGATGACGTTTAGGCATTGCGCCAGAGCGGGACCCTGGCTGTAGACGCTCTTCAGGCCGGCGAGCCTGGCGCCCCTGATGCCGAGCAGCTGGTGCTGAATGCGCAGGAAATGCTCGCCGACGATGTGCAGGCCGGCTTCCGGCAGCAGGTGATGGATGTCGGCGATGCGGCCCATCAGGGAATTCTCGACCGGGATGATGCACAGATCGGCCGCGCCGCTGCGCACCGCGTTCACCGCGTCCTCGAAGGTCGGGCTGGGAATAAACGTCGCGTGCGGCAGCGCCTCGCGCGCGGCGAGGTTGGCGTAGGCGCCCGGTTCGCCCTGGAAGGCGACGCGTCTGGCATTCTGTATGGCCGATCCGCTCATGACTTCGTCTTCGCCCCCAACAGTTTCCGCGCTTTTTCGAGATCGGCGGGAGTATCGACGCTGAGCGGCACGCTGTCCACGCGCGCCACGGCGATGCGCATGCCTGCTTCCAGGGCGCGCAACTGCTCGAGTTTCTCGCGTTTCTCGAGCGGCGATGGCGGCAGCGCGACGAAGCGCGCCAGAGCGTCGCGCGTGAAGGCGTAGATGCCGATGTGATGAAACAGCGGCCCGTCGCCGGACGGGGCACGCGTGCGGGTGAAATAGAGCGCGCGGCCGCGGGCGCCCTGCCACGCCACGACGGGCTTGACGACGCTGGGATTGTCATAGTCGGCGACGTCGTCGATCTCGGCGGCGAGCGTGGCGATATCCGCGCCGGCCAGCGTCTCGGCCACGATGCGGATATAAGCCGGATCCAGCGCCGGCAGGTCGCCTTGCAGATTGACGACCGTGTCGTAGGCGCCTTGCGGGTCGGCCTTTTGCAGCGCCTGGAAGATGCGGTCCGAACCGGAGGGCAGGTCGGCATCGGTCAGCAGCGCCTGGCCGCCGGCGGCCGCGATCGCGGCGACGATCTCAGGCTCCGCCGCGGCGACCAGGACCGGACCGATGCCGGCGGCCACCGCCTGTTGCCAGACGCGCACGATCATCGCCACGCCCGCGATGTCCGCCAGCGGCTTGCCGGGCAGACGCGTGGACGCCATGCGGGCGGGGATAAGGACGATCGGCTTCATCGAAACCCTTGAATTCCCTTAGATTATGCGACGCTTCGCCGCAATGACGGTTGCAAGTCCATGGGTAATGTCGCCCGGCATTCCGGCAACCGCCAAGCGGAGCGTGACCTTATGGATTCCTGGGAGTGGAACAAGATCGCCGGCGCGGTCCTGGGCACGCTGATCTTCATCCTCGCGATCAAATTCACCAGCGAAGCGCTGTTCGAACCGGAGAAGCCGCTCAAGGAGGCCTATCACGTCGAGGGCGTGGTGGAGACCGCGTCCACCGGCGGGCCGGCGGCGCCCGTCGAGGAAGCGATCCCGGATTTCGGCACCGTGCTGCCGGCGGCGGACGCGACAGCCGGCAAGGCCGTCTCCGCCAAATGCGAGCAGTGCCACGACATCTCCAAGGGCGGACCCAACAAGATCGGTCCGGAGCTGTGGAATTTGATCGGGCGGGCGCGCGCGACGGAGGCGGGATATTCCTATTCCAGCGCGATGAATTCCGACCATGCGCCGTGGACTTATGAATTGCTCTTCAAGTACCTCAAATCGCCGCAGGCGGTGGTGCCGGGGACCAAGATGAGCTTCGCGGGCCTGCGCAGCGCAACGGACCGCGTCAACCTGTTCGCGTTCCTGCGCACGCAGGAGGACACGCCCGCGCCGATCCCACCGCCGGCACCCGCCAAGCCGGCAGCCGCAACGACGCCGCCGGCCAAACCCTAAGCGAACGCTTGCACGCGGCCGTTAAACGCGTGAGCGTGCCCTTATGAGCAAGTCGATCCTTCTTCTCGTGCCGCCCGGTTGGGGCGGCATCTGGCAGCAGCCTTTGTCGGTCGGCGGCATGACGGTCTATGCCCATGGCGTCGATGCCTACGATCCGGCGGACATCGAATATGCGGTGAGCTTTCGGCCGCCGCCGGGCCTGCTGCGCTCGCTGCCGAAGCTGAAGGCCGTGTTCTCGCTGGGCGCCGGCGTCGATGGCTTCCTGATCGATCCGGATTTTCCCAAGGACAAGCCGCTGATCCGCTTCGTCGACGAGACGCTGTCGCGTGAGATGGCGCAGTTCGCCGTGCTTCACGTCCTGATGCAGCATCGCACGGTGCATTTCTTCTCAGCCGCGCAGGCCGAGGGCAAATGGCGCCAGCGCATGCTGCCGCGCCGCACCGAAGACGCGCGCGTCGGCATATTGGGTCTGGGCGAGATCGGCACGGTATGCGCCCTGCGTTTGCGTGAGCTCGGCTTTCCGGTCACCGGCTGGAGCCGTTCGCGCAAGGATGTGAAGGGCGTGAAGAGTTTTGCAGGCGCAAGCGAGCTCGACGCGTTTCTCGAGCAGTGCGATTTTCTGGTTTGCGTGCTGCCACTGACGCAGGACACGAGGCATATCCTGAACGCCAGGACGTTCGCCAAGCTGCCCAAGGGCGCCTATGTCATCAACATCGCGCGCGGCGGGCATGTCAACGAGCCCGACCTGATCGCGGCGCTGGATTCGGGGCACTTATCGGGCGCGACGCTCGACGTGTTCGAGACCGAGCCGTTGCCGGAAACCAGTCCGCTCTGGAAGCATCCCAGGATCATCGCCACGCCGCATATCGCGGCCATCACCTCGCCGCTGGCGGCGGCCCGTTCGGTGGTGGACGGCATCGCCGCGATCGAACGCGGCGAGGCGCCGAAGAACGTCGTCGACATGACGCGCGGCTATTAGAATCTCCTGATCGCGGTCACCGGTCCGGCCACCGGCGCGATGCGGGCGACGGCGTCGGCGAGCGGCTCGATCTCCACCTGCATGTGAAAGGCATTGGCGTGGATCAGGCGCGTGCCGTCCAGCATGACGCCGACATGGCCGTTCCAAAAGACGAGATCGCCGCGTTGACGGCTGAGGAGCGGGCAATCCTGGCCGAGCGCTTTTTCCTGCTGGTCCGCATCGCGTGGACACGCGACGCCCGCCGACGCCAGCGCGGTCTGTACCAGACCGGAGCAGTCGAGCCCCGCATGCGTCTTGCCGCCCCAGACATAGGGCGTGCCGACGAAACGTTCCGCCGTCGCGACCCAATCGGAGGCCAGCCGATCGAGCGGCGCCAGGTGCCCGGCGAAGACATAGCCGTCCGGCGCGATGCGGGCGAAGCCGCCGACGCGTTCCAGGACCTTCACCGCGGCGTTCAACGGCAGCATGTCGAGCGTCGCGTGCTTGATGTCCGGACCCGACAGCAATGGCGTCGACAGCGCCGTGACGCGCTGGTCCGGCGCAACCGGATCGCAGCAGGCGATGGTGTGGACATAGCCGACATAGCCGTCCGACGCCGCCTGGCCCCAGGCCCAGCCGTCCTTGCTGTCGTAGATCGTGAAGACCTCGCCGAACAAAAGCTCGTCGTCCTGCACCGAGTCGGTTGCAGGCGCATGGCGCAGCGGCGCGCGGCCGCGGGCGATCATGTGCGGCGTGCCGCCGGTCGCGACGGCGCCATTGCGAAGCGGCGTGGTGCGCGGATCGCTCAACGGCCGTAGCGCGCTTTCAGCAGCGAATAGAGCGCGCGCGCCGCGGTGACTTCGGCGCCGGCGCGGCGGCCGGGCTTGGGCCGATCCACCCAGGCGGCGATGTCGAGATGGACCCAACTCCTGGCCTTCTCGACGAAGCGGTTGAGGAACAGGGCGGCGGTGATGGCGCCAGCATAGCCGTAATTGGGGTTGTTGTTGAGATCGGCGATGGTCGAACTCAGCGTCGCCTCGTAGCCGCGCCACAGCGGCAAGCGCCACATCGGATCGCTGGTCAGCGCGGCATGTTTCATCAGATCGGCGGCGAGCGCCTCATCGTCGGTGAAGAAGGGCGGCAGTTCGAAGCCGGTGGCGGTGCGCGCGGCGCCGGTCAGCGTGGCGATGTCGATGAGCAGGTCCGGCGCCTCGCTGTCGGCCTCGGTCAGCGCGTCGGCGAGCACCAGCCGGCCCTCGGCGTCGGTGTTGCCGATCTCCACGGTCAGGCCTTTGCGCGAGGCAAAGACGTCGCTGGGGCGATAGGCGGTGCCGGACACCGAATTCTCGACCGCGGGAACGAACACGCGCAACCGGACATCGAGCCCGGCGCCCATCACCATGGCGGCGATGGCGAGCACGGTCGCCGCGCCGCCCATGTCCTTCTTCATCGATGCCATGCCGGCCGGCGGCTTCAGATCGTAACCGCCGGTGTCGAAGCACACGCCCTTGCCGACCAGCGTGACCTTGGGCGCGCCCGCGCGGCCCCAGGTGAAGCTGGCCAGACGCGGTGCGCGCGCCGAACCCTTGCCGACCGCGTGGATGAGCGGATAATTCTGCTTCAGCAGGGCTTCGCCGGTAACGACCGAGAACTTCGCGCCATGCGCCTTCGCCAGGTCGCGCACCGCGCCCGCCAACTCTTCCGGCCCCATGTCGTTGGGCGGCGTGTTGATCAGATCGCGGCCGAGGAAAACGCTTTGCGCGACGCGCGAAATCTCCTCGCCGTCGACGCCCTTGGGCAGGACGAGCCTGGCGCCGAAGGTCTTGGCCTTCTTGTAGCGGGCGAACTGATAGGTGCCGAGCGCCCAGGCGAGCGCGCCATGGACGCCGCCGAATGACTCCGGCACGTCCGCGAAGCGATAGAGGCCGGCGGGAAGCTGTTCGGAAAACACCGCCAGCGCCAGCGGGTCGTCGCCCTTGCCCAGGCCCAGCACCGCACAGGCGAGGCCGCCGGACGCGTTGGCGACCAGCTTGAGATCGCCGTCGCGCGCGGCGAAACCGGAACTCTTGAGGACCGCCGAGTCGCGTTTGGGCAGCCGCGCCAGGAAGGCGCGCAGGCCGCCTATCGCCACGGCATGCACGGGAATCGCATTGCGCGCGGCCTTGACGAAATTCGCATGCATCGGGGCGGCCCTATCGTATATCCAACGCCTTGGATAAGCCGCCGTACCCCACGACGCAACGCAGACTTGCAAAATTGTGAGATGGCAGAGCGGGCCTGCGCCGATCAAGCTGCCATGGCGAAGTAATAGCGGCGACCGTCAACATCCCTTCGGAGAACATCATGCGCTACACACTGGTCGTCGGCACCAAGGATTGGTCGAGCTGGAGCTTGCGCGCCTATGTGGCGCTACGCGCGACCGGCGCCGCGTTCGAGGAAATCTTCGTGCCGCTGCGTCAGATGCCGCTGACCAGCGACGCGATCCGGAAATACTCCAAGGCCGGCCGGGTGCCGATCCTGAAAATCGAGGAGGACGGCCGCGCTGTCACCGTGTGGGACAGCCTGGCGATCTGCGAGACGCTGGCGGAGCGGCATCCCGAGGCGCGGCTGTGGCCTTCCGATCCCCTGGTGCGCGCCGAAGCGCGGTCCTATGCGGCGGAGATGCATTCCGGCTTTGCCGATGTGCGCGATCAGCTGTCGATGGATTTCGCGCGCCGCGTTCCGCTGCCGGCGCTGCGCGACGAGACCAGGGCGCAGATCGCGCGCATTCTGGACGCCTGGTCGTCCGCCCTGGCGCGCTTCGGCGCCGGTGGCGGCTTCCTGTTCGGCGGCTTTTGCGTCGCCGACTGCATGTATGCCCCGGTCGTGTCGCGCTTCGTGACTTACGGCGTCGAGGTTTCGCCGCCGGTGAAGGCCTATATCGAGCGGATAATGGCGCTGCCGGCGATGCGCGATTGGGGCGCCGCGGCGCAGAAGGAAGTGGACGCCGGAATCGCCTAGATCTTGCCGGCCTTGTTGTTCACCCGCGGCAGCGTGCCCATCGCGCGATAAAAGCGCTCGGCGCCCGGATGCAGCGGCGCGGGAAGATCGACGGTCGCGCTGTCCAGGCGGATCGTGCCGGCGGCGGGATGGCCTTCGCGCAACGCCGCGCGGTTGTTCGGGCTGAACAGCGCCTTGGTGATGCCATAGACCAGCGCATCGGGAACGCTCGCGTTCACCACCCAGAGGGCGCGCATGCTGACGGTCTGGATCGCCGGCGTGCCGCGATAAGTGCCGGCCGGGATGACGTCGCGCGCGATGCTGGGCACGGCCTTGATCAACTTGTCGCGGCCCTTGCCGTCGATCGGGACCACGCGCGCCACGCCGCGCGCCACCAGATCGTCGACCAAAGCCACCGGCCGGCCGCCGACGAAGAAGAAGGCGTCGATCTGACCCTGTTGCAGAAGCTGCGCATCCACATCGGCCGCGTCATGGCGCGCCTTCAGCCGCCGCTCCGACAGGCCATAGGCGCTCAGGATGGCGCGGACGGTGACGCTGGTGCCCGAACTCTCCGCACCGAGCGAGACGCGCTTGCCCCGAAGATCGGCGACGCCCGCGATCTTCGACCTGGGCGCGACGATCAGGTGGACGTCTTCGGAAAACAGATCGGCGATGACCCGGAGGTTTTTCTGCTTGCCGGCTTTTTTGAAGACGCCCAGGCCGGCGACGGCCTGCGCGATCACGTCGCCCTGCGCCAGGCCCGACTCGGCGCGGCCGCCATTCACCGCCAGGACATTGGCGACGGCGCCGTCCGAGGTGCGGGCGCTGATGATCAGGCCGGGCGGGCCGCAGACATCGGAACTCTCGCAACGGTCAACGCCGAGCGGATGGCTGAGCAATCCGGCGATGAGCTGCCCAACGGGAAAATAAGTTCCGCCGGTCGAACCGGTTAAGATCTGGAAAGAAATGCGCTGCGAAATCGCTTCGGCGGGGCCCAGGACCACCGCGAACAGGATCGTGCCGAGGACCGGGACGGCCAGAGCGGCGAATACCATCCCTGCAATGCGGCGCAATTTCATGGCGCGCAATCCAACCCATCATTGCGTCAGGAATTGGACACCTTCACGAGGTCTTCATGTTCGCGGCAAGCGTCACGCCCCAAGCACACACAAGACGCGGCTTTTGCGCGCCTTTGTTTCTTTATGCCGCAATATACTTAAGGGTTTGTTGACCCGGGATCGCGCATCCTGAGAGCGAACCCCTTTGTCCGGGAAAAGGAATTCGCTCATGCGTGGCTTGCTCGTTCGGATCGTGGGATCGGCACTTTGCGCCAGCGCCCTTGCCGGGTGCGGAATGATGGGCGGCGGCGACGATTCCGCCACGCCCGCCGGCGCGCACAATGGCGGCAACACGCCGATCGCCGCCGACATGAGCGCCGCGGTGCGCCAGGCGCAACTCTTGCGCACCAGCGGCGATCTCGACGGCGCGACACGGATACTGAGCCAGCTGATGCTGGGCGCGCCGGACGATCCGCGCGTCGTCGGCGAATACGGCAAGCTTCTGGTGCAGCAGGGGCACACGGCCGACGCGGTTCAGTTCCTGCGCCGCGCGATCGAATTGCAGCCCGGCGACTGGACATTCTATTCCGCGCTGGGCGTCGCCTTCGATCAGCAGGGCGACCAGCCCAACGCCAAGATCGCCTATGAGCGCGCCCTGGCGCTGAAGCCCGGCGAGCCGGCAGTCCTGAACAACTTCGCCATGTCGCGCATGCTGGCGGGCGACCGGGTTGCCGCCCGCACGCTGATGCTGCAGGCGCAGGCCGGCGGTTCGACCGATCCCAAGATCGCGCGCAATCTCGCGCTGCTCGACAGCACGGCCCCCGCCGCGACCGTTGCGCCGCCGGCTCTCGCGGTGGCGACGGCGCCCCGTGCGCCGGGCGTCGCCATGGCGCCGCGCCCGCCGCTCGTGGCCAGCAATGGCTTTCCGCCCGTCACCGCACCGACAGCGCATGCCGCGCCGCTGCCGATCGCCCATGGCTCGACGCAGATCGTCATGCAGGAAGTTCCGATCGATCCCCTCGCGGGGCCGGTCGGTCATGCAGCGCGCGGCGCCAAACCGAACGCCAAGCCGGCGAAACTGGCCAAGGCCGGCAAGCCCGCAAAAACCAAACCGGCGACGCTGGCCGCCGTCACGCCGGCCAAGTCGCCCAAGACCGCCAAGCCCAACGCGCATGATCGCATCCCGGCATTGCGCATGACGGCCGACGCAAGCAAGCCGTAATCCTCGCGTGCAGAGAGACGGCTCGCGGAGCCGTCTCTTCGCCAGATCCAACTTGAGACGCGACCGCAGGCACTCAATTCGGGGATTCCGAACTTGAGTTGTTCCGGCCCGCCGGCATCATGGCCCACGCTTAACTGCCGGGGGGCATCATGACCGCAGCATCCACACCGATCACCGCGCAAATATTGGCCGCGCTTTGCCCCTCGCCCAATCCGAGCGGCCCTCAGCCGCTACCGGCCTATTACGGCATGGTGATGCTGGGCCTTGCTAGCCAGGCCTATACCGCGCAGGGCAGCGACTGGCCGACCATCCAGGCCGGACTGTCGGTGGCGATCACCACGCCGCAATACACACCGCATCTGCCATCGCCTGTCGGGGGTCCCGATCCAGTGCCCGGCGCCTGGAGCCTGGATTGGGGACCGGCCAACGGCCAGGACGGCGATGGCGACAACAGCAACCTGATCTACATCGCGTCCTATCGCACGCCCGTCCTTGCGGGCGAGGCCGTGGGCGCACCCTATTTCTTCGTCGTCGGCATCCGCGGCACGGATACGTCGGTGAAAGGCAAACCGCTGCATCAGCAGCTGTTGCAGGACATCCGGGACTTCGAACTGATTTCCTGGCCGGACTTGCTGGCCGGCAAATACAACGACCTGCTACATGGCCATCTGTGTGTGCCGACGCCCAACACGCAGGACGCCGGCGCCCTCACCGGCAAGATTGCGCTTGGTTCGATGCGGGGCTTCGTCAAGCTCGCCAATTCCACCGCGCCGCTCAATGACGGCAAGATACCGGGCAGCAAGGGCACGCCGCTAACGGTCATGGCGGCGCTGCAAAGCCTGATGCAGAAAAACCCGGCGACACCGATCGTGGTGACGGGCCACAGCCTTGGCGCCTGCCAGACGCAATTGATGGCATCCTATGTCGCCTGGCAGTTTCCCAAGACCAATGTCATTCCCTTCGCCTATGCGCCGCCGACAGCGGGCGATGCCGGATTTGTTTCGACATATTCCCAGCAATGCCCGTGGGGCCAGTTCTGGTACAACGAATACGACGTCGTGCCCTATGCCTTCATCACCATGACGGCGAACTATGAGCAGAAGAGCGGTCTTTCCTTCGCAGCACAGAATCTGTGGTCGGCTTACAAGTGGCCCGATGTGGCGCCCGGCGCGAATACGCCCGTGGTCAATCCCAACGGCGAGCCCGGACCGCCGCTGCCGATCGAGATGGTGGCGCTGATCGACACGCTGGGCCGGCTCATTCCGTCGGTCTATGTGCGGCCGGCAAACGGACTGCTGCCGCTGGCCGGCAATATTCCGAGCGCATACGAGATCGCGGCGCTGCTGGCGGCGATGGGCGGCGGCATGGCGAAGCAGGATTCGACCAGCGGCCTGGCCCAGCTGATCTGGCAGCATTTCCCGCCCTGCTATTCCAAGCTCATGGCTGCGCAATACGGCGCGCAGCTGGCGCCCTTCGACTTCAAGAGCTACAAGCCGGGAAGCGTCGAGAGCGGCGCCTGAGCGCCATCACGGCAACGGCTCGATGGCGGCGCGCGCCGCGGCCGAGGTCACGACCGGAACGATCTCGAAATCGACGAGATCGTTCCAGTTCGCCATCCACTGCGCAAGCAAAGCGCGATCGTCGCATTCCATGACCTGGAAGCAGCGCGCGAAGTCGGCATCGACCCAGCTTGCGATGTAGGTGAGGCCTTCAGGCATAAGCCGGCCGCTGTCGCGAAAGCGCCGATAGACCGGCCTGGCATCGCGGTCGCGGAAATTCTCGATCACCATGAACAGCATGGCAGTCATTCTCCGAACGGGGATTTCCGGCGCTTATTTAGCACGCGACCCTAATGGGTCATATGCATGATTTTCATGATCGCGGGACCCAGGATCACGACGAACAAGCACGGCAGAAAGAAGATGATCATCGGCACCGTCAGCTTGGCCGGCAGCGAGGCCGCCTTCTTCTCGGCTTCCGACATGCGCATTTCGCGGTTTTCCTGCGCCGCCACGCGCAGCGCCTGGCCCATCGGCGTGCCGTAGCGCTCCGCCTGGTTCAACGCCGTCGCCACCGCCTTGACGCCGCTATGGCCGCAACGCGTGGCAAGATTTTCGAACGCCTGGCGGCGCTCGGGCAAGTAGGAGAGCTCAGCCGTGGTCAGGCCGAATTCCTCGGCGAGCTCCGAAGACTGCGTGCCGATTTCGGTAGCGACCCGCTGGAACGCGGCTTCGACCGACATGCCCGACTCGACGCAGATCAGCAGCAGGTCGAGCGCGTCGGGAAAGGCCCGCATGATCGATTGCTGGCGCCGCGCGATGGCGTTGTTGAGGAATAAATCGGGCAGATAGAAGCCGAGCAGCGCCGCGCCGATGGCGACGGTGCACTTCATGAACAGCGTCCATTCGAAATGGCTGATGAGGAAGAGATAGAGCAGCGCGGCGCCGAACACCGCGAACGGCATGACGAAACGGAAGAACATGAAGGTGACGACCGGGCCCTGGCCGCGGAAGCCGGCGCGCGACAGCTTCTCGCGCGTGTCTTCGGACTCCAAGAGATTGCCGAGCTTGAAGCGGTCGAGCGTGGTCTTCATGTAGCCGACCGGCGTCGAGCGCAGCGCGCCGCGCTTGGCATTGAGCTGCGCCAGATGCTTGGCGCGCAGTTCCTCGCGCCGCTGCGACACGGCTTTGAGGCGCGCGCCGAGGCCGTCGCGATTGGCCAGCGGCAGGCCGAGCGTGATGATGGTCGCGAAGGCAAAGATCGCCGCCGCCAGCGTCGCGATGAACGCCTTGTCGAACAGGATCTCGAACAGGCCGACGCCAAGCATTGCCGCCTCAGGTCTTGAAATTGATCATCTTGCGCATCACGCCGATGCCAAGCGCCATCCAGGTACCGCAAGCCAGGAGCATCAGGTTGCCCAGATGTTCGGTGAACAGCAGCGAGATGTAGCCGGGAGTCGTCAGATACACGATGCCCATGACGAGCGGCGGCAGCGAGCCGATGATGCCGGCGCTGGCCTTGGCTTCGGACGACATCGCCTTGATCTTGCCGGTCAGGCGCTTGCGGTCGCGCAGGACGGCGGCGAGGTTGCCCAGCGCTTCGGAAAGATTGCCGCCCGATTTCTGCTGGATGGTCATGACGATGCCGAAAAACGCCACCTCCGGCGTCGGCATGCTGTCGTACATTTTCTTGACGCCCTGATCGAGCGTTACGCCGACCTTCAGGCTTTCGCACAGACGATTGAATTCGCTGCCGCAGGGATCGGGCAGTTCGCGCGCCACGATGCGCAGCGCCTCGTTGGTCGGGAGCCCCGAGCGCACGCTGCGCACGATGACGTCGATGGCGTTGGCGAATTCAGCGGTGAAGGCCTTTTCGCGGCGCCGCTTGAGGAAGCCCAGGACCCAGCGCGGGAGCCCCAAGCCGCTGGCGAAGCTGACGAACAGCATGACCAGCCAGCCCTGGCCGAAGATAAAACACATCACCGTCGCGACCGAACTGAAGATCGCGGACGCGATCCAGTAGGTCCGCACCGAAACATTGGCGAGGCCGGCCTGTTCGAGCCGCCGGCGCAGCGTGAGTTTCTGCTTCTTCTCGGCCTGCTTGCTCTCGATTTCCTTGAGCAGGGCCTGGACGTTCTTGCGCTTGAGGGCGGCATTGTCGGTGGTCTTGACGCCGCGGCCGGTGGCCTGCGGCTTGGCGATCGCCGTCACCCTGGCCGCACGGTTGTCGCCGCCGGCGAACGCGTATACGGCGCCGCCCAGCGCCAGGACCGTGAACATCGCGATAACGGCGAAGAGCATCAGCGCCTCACCCTTGCAGCGCGTCGAGCGCCTCGGCGAGTTCGCGCTCCATATTGTAGTAGCGGGCGCGCTCCCAGAAATTCGGGCGCACGATGCCGGTGCCGGCGTGCTTGCCCTTGAGGCGGCCGGTCTCGTCCTCGCCCTGGATCTCGTAGGTCAGGAGGTCCTGGGTGATGACGACGTCGCCTTCGGTGCCGACCACTTCGGTGATCTTGGTGATGCGGCGCGAACCGTCGCGCAGACGCTCGGCCTGCAGGATGATGTCGATCGAGCCGACGATCATCTCGCGGATGGTCTTGGTGGGCAGTTGGAAGCCGCCCATGGTGATCATCGATTCCAGGCGCGACATGGCTTCGCGCGGGGAGTTGGCGTGCAGCGTGCCCATCGAGCCGTCATGGCCCGTGTTCATCGCCTGCAAGAGGTCGAACGCCTCGGGTCCGCGCACTTCGCCGACGATGATGCGTTCGGGGCGCATACGCAGGCAGTTGCGCACGAGGTCGCGCATGGTGATCTGGCCCTGGCCTTCGAGGTTCGGCGGGCGGGTTTCCAGACGCACGACATGCGGCTGCTGCAATTGCAGTTCGGCGGCGTCCTCGCAGGTGATGACGCGTTCGTCGGCCTCGATATAGGCGGTCATGCAGTTAAGCAGCGTGGTCTTGCCCGAACCGGTGCCGCCGGAGATCAGGATGTTGCAGCGCGAGCGGCCGATGACCTGCAGGACGCGGGCGCCGGCGGCGCTGATCGAGCCGAACTTGACCAGATCGTCGAGCGTCAGCTTGTCCTTCTTGAACTTACGAATGGTGAGCGTCGGCCCATCGAGCGCCAGCGGCGGGGCGATGACGTTGACGCGGCTACCGTCCAGCAGGCGCGCGTCGCAGATCGGCGAGCTCTCGTCGACGCGACGGCCGACCTGGCTGACGATACGCTGGCAGATGTTCATCAGCTGCGCATTGTCGCGGAAGCGGATGTTGGTGAGTTGCACCTTGCCCGAGACTTCGATGAAGACCCGGTTGGCGCCGTTGACCATGATGTCGGAGATGTCGTCGCGGGCCAGCAAGGGCTCGAGCGGACCGTAGCCGAGCACGTCGTTGCAGATGTCCTGGAGCAGGTGTTCCTGCTCGGCGATGGACATCACCACGGCCTTGATCGAGATGATCTCGTTGACGATGTCGCGGATTTCCTCGCGCGCCGAGTCGGGATCGAGCTGAGCAAGCTGTGCCAGGTCGATGGTGTCGATCAGCGCGGAGAAGATCGTCGTCTTGATCTGGTAATAGTCTTCCGAGCGGTTGTCGGCGAGGACGCGCGCCGCCTGCTGCTTGGGCGTCGGCGCGACCAGCAGCGGCGCGCTGCGCTGCGGCACCTGGTGCGTTCTTGTGTCGGCGCCCGGCGGCGGCGCAGCGGCGACCGGCGGCGCGCCCGCGGCAAGCGGCGGCGGCGCCGCTTGGCGCTGCGGCGCGTCAGTCGATGCGTTGCGCTTGCCGAACATGCCTTAAGCCCTCTTCTTCCCTTTCAGGAACGACAGGAAAGGCGTGACTTTCTGCAAAGGCTGGGGAACGCGCCCCGTGACGAGTTCGGCGAGGCGGCGAATGCCGACCGCGACGGTCGATTTCGGCGACAATTCGTTGATCATCTGGCCGTTGTTGGCGGCCTGGCCGAACAGCGCCGGATCGAACGCCATCACCAGGGCGGGCTCGAGGCCGACGGTTTCGGCGAAGTCCTTGGCGGGGATTTCCGGCCGCTTGGCGACGCCGACCTGGTTGAGCACCAGTCGCGGCGGCGTGTCGTTGGGGCGGCTCAGCCTGAGCAGCTCGACGATGTTCTTGGCGTTGCGCAGGCTCGCCAGGTCCGGCGTCGCGACGATGACGATATCATCGGCGGCGATCAGCGCCGCCTTCACCCACGGCGTCCAGACATGCGGAATGTCCACGATCACGCACGGCGTGCTCTGGCGCACCGCGTCGAGCACGGATTCGAACGCGTCGACCGGCGCGTCATATTCGCGGTCGATCAGCGCCGACGAGGCGAAGATGGACAGATGATCGCCGCGCTTGACCAGCAGGCGGTCGAGCAGCACGTCGTCGAGCCGCTCGGGCGCGGACAGCGCATCGGCGACGCCCTGGCTGGGCTCGTCGTTGAAATCCAGACCGGTGGTGCCGAACGGCAGGTCGAGATCGACGATCGTCGTGTTGATGCGCAGCTCTTCGGCGATGCACCAGCCGACATTGTGCGACAGCGTCGAGGAGCCCGCGCCGCCGCGCGCGCCGACAAAGGCGACAACGCGGCCGATTGGGGCGGCATCCGGATCCAGATAGAGGCCGGAGATCACCTCGATCAAATGCAGCGGATTGAGCGGCGCCACGAGATATTCCGACGCGCCGCGGCGCATCAGTTCGCGATAGAGTTCGACGTCGTTGACGCGGCCGACGACGATCACCTTGGTGGTGGGATCGCAGACCTCCGCCAAGCGGTCGAGTTCCTCGAGCGCGGCCTGGCCGTTGAGGCGGGTTTCGACGATCAAAAGGTTGGGCGTGACCTGGCCGTGAAAATGCTCCACGGCGGCATTGATGCCGCCGAGCTGGACGTTCAGATGCGCCTTGGCCAGACGGCGATCGGAGCCGGCGCGCTGCAGCGCGGCGCCGGTATCGGGAAATTCCACGAAGGCGGCGATCGAAATGCGCGGCACCGGCCGCTCGTGCGGCGCGGCGCCGAAGGCTTCTTCCTGTTCCGGCACGTTGGACTTCACCATGTGCAACCTTCCGTTACTTGGCGCCGACGTCGGAGACGGCACCGGACTGATCCGGTCTTTGTTCCGCGCTTGTCGGTTTGCCGTCCTTGTAGTTGCCGTAGACGACGGCGCGGCGCGCGGCATCGCCCGGGCCCAAGGGCTGCGGCGAGATCAAGTCACGCGGATCGGCGACCTGCGCCGCGATATTCTGCTGCACCGAGCAACCGAAATTGGGACCGACCCGATTGGCCGCGGTGAAGCCCAGATTCTGGGACCAGTCGCCGCACGGCGCGGTAGCCGCCTGATAGCTGATATAGCCCAGTTCGACCTTGGCATCGCCGCCGGCGACATCGCGGGTACCGACCAGGATGCGATCGCGGGGCACGCCGGCATTGGCCAGGCGCTCACCGAAATAAGCGATCGCCGTCGAGGCGTCGCGCCCGGTCGGTGCCGAGATCGAGATCGCGCCGTTGCCGCGCTGGATGAAGTCGGCGACGAAGGCGTCGAAATGCTGCGCATCGTCCGGCATCAGACCGGCATCGGGCGCCGAGAACGGCAGCCTGATCGTGTGATAGTTGGGCAGCACCTGGATGGGATGATTGATCTCCGGATCGTCGAGCAGGCCGCTATTGTCGTTCATCGGCGCGGCACAGCTTCCCGCAGCCAGGACGGCCAACAGCGAAGCGACCCGAAAGACGTTTTTTGTGTTGGGCGTCATACCGGCCCCCTATTGGACGATGAAGCCGACGGCGGCCGATTGATTCGGTGCGGCGGCGGCTGGCTTGTTGTCGTAAACGGCGTTGGTGCGTCCGAGCAGGATGGTCTCCGGATCGGTCGGCGTGACATAGCCGTCGGTCGGCGCGGCGAGACTGGTCACGGCCGTCGGGGTCACCAGATAGGCGCTGATGATCACGACCAGCTCGGTCTCGTCGTTCTCGAAGTCGCGGCTGCGGAACAGCGCCCCGAGGATCGGCAAGTCCTTGACGCCCGGCAGGGCTTCGAGCACCTGCTTGGAATTGTGCTGCATCAGGCCGGCGATGGCGAAGCTGCCGCCGGAGGGCAATTCGATCGTGGTCTGCGTGCGCCGCACCGAGAGCGCGGGGATCGTGATGCCGTTCGTCGTGCCCGCCGACTGCAGCGTGAAGGCACCGGTATTGGTCAGTTCGCTGACTTCGGTCGAGACCTGCAAGGAGATGCGCCCGGCGCTCAGCACGATCGGCGTGAAGGACAGTCCGACGCCGAATTGCTTGAAGACGATGGAGACGTTGCCCTGGCTGTCGCGGCCCGAGGGCACGGGAAACTCGCCGCCGGCGAGAAACTTCGCGGTTTCGCCGGACACCGCGGTGAGGTTGGGCTCCGCCAGCAGATGCACCAGGCCGACCGATTCAAGAGCCTTCAGCGTGCCTTGCAGATTGTTCGGCCCCAGTGTGCAGGCGCTGCCGAGCGGATTTGCGCCGCCGCTGCAGACCTGACCGGCCTGCGCGCCCGACAGATCGTTGAGCGCGCGGCCGACCAGGCCGAATTCCTGGGCCGACGACGCGGCAATCGGAACGCCGGCCACGATTGCGGCACTGGCCAGATCGATGCCGAACTGCTTGGCGACGTTGCGGCGCATTTCGGCGATGCGGACGCGGATCATCACCTGTTCGCTGCTCGGAACCTTCAGCATGTTCACGACCTTGGCCGGGTCGCCCGCGAAGCGCGCCGCCAGATCCTGGGCGCGCTGCGATTCCTGCGCGCTGCCGACCGTGCCGGTGAGAACGACGTTGTCGTTCAGCGCCGCCACCTTGATGTTCGAGCCGGGCATGTTGTTGCGAATCATCGTCGAAAGGTCGGCGACGTCCTTTTCGACGCGGATGTCGATGGACGCCAGCTGATGGCCGGCGCCATCGAAGAAGAAGGCGTTGGTCTGGCCGGTCTTCAGCGCCAGAAGAAAAATGCGGCGTGGCGTGCGCACCACGGCATCGACGATGTCGGGACTGGAGACCAGCACGTCGCGCGCATCGGCATCGAGCTGGACGATGGCGGCCTTGCCCAGCGACAGCACCAGACGCTGGGTGACCGTGCCGCCCTTGGTCGAGATCGTGATCACGCGGGCGCCGGTTTCCGGCGGGGACGACGCATTCGCGGTTCCCGCGATGAAGCCGAGCGTGGCAAGGGCGAGGCCGAGGATAATCTTCCGCATGGCCTTAGTCTTTCCTTCCGGTGGCGCCGGTGGGCACGACGCCGAAGCGAATGACGGTGACGCCGCTGCCGCCGGGCGCGTCGTCATCGTCACGTGTCTGGTTCGCGGCCATCGGCGCCGGCTTGGAATCGTCGCCGAGCGCGCGCAGCGCCAGCGACAACGGGCCGGCAGCCTGCGCCCTGATGACGATCCGCGCCTGCTCGGCCGTGAGCTCGAGTGTCGCGGTCTTGGCAAGGACGACTTTCTGGTCCTTGTCCTGCTTGATGGTCTGGTCCATCGCCATGACCAGGACATTGGTCAGGATGATGCGCGCGCGGAAGCGGCGCGGATTGTCCGAAATCAGTTCGGTCATCATCAGGTCGACCCGGTCGTTGGGCAGGATGAAGCCGCCGGCGCCGGATTCGACGGTGATGGGAATCGAAACGGCGCGCATGCCCGGGCTGAGCGTGGCGGCGAGGAAGCCGCCGGCTTCGGCATGGATGAATTTCGATTGGGTCAGAGGCTCGCCGCTGACGATCGGCGCGCGCACGACCGTGCCGGTGATCGCGGTCTCGAGATTCGGCGTTTGTTCATGCGTGATGAAGGTCGAGTCCACGGCGGAGCTCGGCCATTTCTGCCAGTGCACGAGCGAGGGGTTGAGTTGCTGGCCGGGTTGCAGCGGCGACGATGCGACCAGCACTTCGCTGGTCTCGATCGCCGGCGGCGCCAGCATGGCGGCCGCGTGCGGCGTTCCGCCACCGAGCAGGCCGCGTGCCAGAAACGCAGCGGCGCCCGCCGCGACAAAAGCCAATCCCAGAATGAGCATACGCGGCATATTCATGAACCCACGCTCCTTTGGGTGTGATCCGACCACGGAACCCTTTAGAATTTGCTTAACAAAATGCTGTGCAAATGATCCATGGCGCCGGTCGTGCACGTTGCCGGTGTTGTAGTTTTGAAGTTCTTAAGATTTTGACGACGGCGCAACGGATGCCGCTCGCGCTAACCAAGTGCTAACCGCATGCGCGCGAGATTGGCCGGCAAATCTCGCGGACCGTCATGCCGTCTCGATCTCTCGTGCTTCGCCGACTCTTGCGCAGCGATTTCGCGCCCGAATGGGCGGGCGTCGGCGCCGTGACCTTGCTGGCCGCCGCTTGGGCGATGAGCATCGGCTTTCATTTGCGCGTTGCTTTTCAGGACGGCGCCGTCTTTCTGCCGGCAACGGCCTTGATTCTTGCGGCGCATTTCTTCGCCTCGCGCCGCTTCAGCCTAATCGCGGAATATTTCACCCTCATCCTCGTCGCCACCACCGCGCTGACGGTTCTTTCCTATCTCGCCATGGCGTCGTCCGGACCGCTGTTCGACCGCCAACTGCTGGCGGCGGATCAGGCGCTCGGGTTGGACTGGCTCGCGAGCTTCCGCTGGCTGCTGGCCCATCCCCTCGCCTACCGGTCGCTGCAGGTCGTGTACGGCACCCTCGTCTATCAGGGACTGTATTTTTGCGTGCTGTTCGGCCTCATGGAGCGCAAGCAGGACTTGCGCGAGATGTTCTGGCTCCTGGTCGCGGCCTGTCTTTTGACATGCGCGGGCGGGCTGCTGTTTCCCGCCTTCGGCACCTTCAAGACATTCGGGTTCACATCGCTGGCCGCCTATCTGCCGGACATGGAGCGCCTGCGCAGCGGGCACGACCTGAACTTCGAACTATCCAGGCTCACCGGCGTGATCAGTTTTCCGTCCTTCCACACGACGATGGCGCTTGCCTATACCTACGGCTTTCGCCGGGCCGGCGCGATCGGCTGGCTCGTCGCGGCGCTCAACCTCGTCATGCTTTTCTCGATCCCGTTTTTCGGCGGCCACTATTTTGTCGACATGATCGCCGGCGCCGGCGTCATGCTGGCGGCGCTCGGGCTGGTCAGACTGGCGCCGTTGCTGCGCAATCCGGCGGCTGCGCCCGCCAAGCAGCAGGCCGCGCTGGCAAATTAGATCGCCGACGCGATCCGGAAAATTTCGGTTTGCGGCAGAATCAGGAACGCGCCGGCCGCCAGCGCCACGCCATAGGGAATGCCGCCCTTTGCGTCATGCAGGCGCAATATCCAGGCTTGGCCGGTCAGGGCGACGGGCAACGGCATGTGCCGCATCCCAAGTATCAGCAGCGTCAAGGCGCCGCCCATGATCGACGCGATGACGGCATAGTCGAGCAGATTGGCGAAGCCCAGCCAGAGCACCACGCAGGCGAACAGCTTGGCGTCGCCGCCGCCGATATAGCCCAGCGCGAACAGCGTGAAGCCGATCGTCAGGCCCAGGAAGCCCGCCAGCAAATGCCCGCCGATCGCCGCCGCCGTCATGCCGGTGGCGATGATGAACACCGCGAAGGCAGCGATCAGCGCCAGCTGGAGAAAGTTGGGAATCTTGAAACTGGCGATATCCCAGCCCGCCGCCAGCGCCAACAGCACCGGAAGCACGACCAGGACGAGGAGTTCTGCCGCCATCGAAAGATCAGATCCTGCCATGCGCGAACGGCCGCTTCTTTGGGAAGCGGCCGCGCACAAACATCCGCAAGCGAATGCTTACTTGACGGCGGTCGACACCGAAGTGAACGTCGTCGACAGTTTCGTGCCGACAACCTGCACGGCACCGATGATGACCACGGCGATCAGAGCGGCGATCAGGCCATATTCAATGGCCGTCGCGCCGGATTCGTCGCGCACGAAGCGAGCGAAAAGATTATTCATGTTAGCCTCCACATAGTGACACCCTAGGACGTCCGGCCGGCACCATTTCGAGAGACCAACCTGGACTGATGGTGAGACTAAGCGGGCGGCCTTAATGCCGACTTAAGTTTACAAGTAAAGCGATCGGCTCGTTGTGCCGCGGCGGCACGAAAACGGCCTCAAGGAACATCGGCTAGGCTTAATATTCGCCGGTTATTAAGGACGTTGCCCGAAAGCGTGGGAACGATTCCGGTTTTCGTCTTGCGGCGCCCCCTTCACGACGCGCCGTCCGGTCAATCATTCGGTCATGGCTTTGCGATACGCCTAGGGCGCGAAACTTCGGGCGAGACCTAAGCGTTTGAACCGGCAATCCGCAAATGGGTTCGACACGCGCATGGCGATCGCGCTGTGCGCGGCCGCGGCCGCCTTCGCGGTGACGGCGTTCGCGCCGCAGGTGTTGAACGACGGCGACACGTTCCTGCACATCGCGGCCGGCCGGCGCATGCTGGCCGAACATGCGATCCTGTTCCGCGATCCGTTCTCGTACACCTTCGCCGGTCAGCCGTGGAACGCGCATGAGTGGTTCGCCGAGATCCTCATGGCCGGCGCCTATCTGGCCGGCGGCTGGAGCGGCCTGGTCGGTTTGTTCGCCGCCGCCGCCGCGCTGACCGCGGGGCTGCTGGCCTATCATCTGGGCCGCTGGCTGGAACCGCAGGCGCAAGCGATTACGACGGTGCTGGCACTGTCCTGCATGACGGGCAGCCTGTTGGCGCGTCCGCATTTGCTGGCCTTGCCGCTGCTCGCGATCTGGACCGCGGAGCTGGTCAAGGCGCGCAGCGAGAGTCGCCGTCCGTCCTGGGCGCTGCTGCCCATGATGATCGTTTGGGTCAATATCCATGCGAGTTTCCTGCTCGGCCTGGCGCTCGCGGGCGGTCTGGCGCTGGAAGCACTGGTCGACGATGCCGGCGCCCGCGCCAAGACCCTGCGCGATTGGGGCCTGTTCGGCCTCGGTGCGCTTGGCGCCTGCCTGATCAATCCGCACTTTATCCAAGGCATCACGTTTCCATTGTCGCTGATGGCGACGCCGGGCCTAGCGCATGTCGATGAGTGGCAGCCGACGGACTTCTCGCATCTGCAGCCGATCGAACTGGTGGTCGCGGCGGCGCTCTATGTGATCTTGTCGCGCGGCGTGAAGGTGTCGGCCGTTCGCGCCGTGATCCTGCTGGGGTTGCTGCACCTGACGCTGCAGCATCAACGCCACCAGATCGTCGTTGCCGTGATCGCGCCGCTTCTGCTGGCCGAGCCCTTGTCGCGGTCGTTGGGCATGGCACGCGAGCGGGCGCGTTCCTGGGCCTCGACCGCGGCGGCTTGCGGCGCGCTGGCTTTGATGGCGAGCCTGACCGCAGCGCGGGTTCTGGTGCCCGTCCTGCGGACGGACGATGCGGTATCGCCGATGACGGCCCTGTCGGGCGTGCCCGCCAGCGTGCGCGCCGCGCCCGTGCTCAACGACTACAGTTTCGGCGGCTATCTGATCTTCGCGGGGGTGCGGCCCTTCATCGACTCGCGCGCCGAGCTGTACGGCGAGGCGTCGCTGGAGCGCTATGCCGCGCTCATTCGCCCCGACGCCGCCGCCCTCGATGCCGCAATCCGGCGCTATGGCATCCGCTGGAGCATCCTTCCTCCCGGCTCACCGCTTGTCGCCGAACTCGATGCGCGGCCGGGCTGGCATCGGGTGCACAGCGACCCTTTCGCCGTTGTCCATATTCGGGACACAAGCGCCCCTTGAGCGCGCCGAGAAGTTAATCCATCTTTTACGGCGCGCACGCTAGTTTTGCGGCAGCGAAAGTCAGGATATTTCCCATGCGTCACAGCATCGCCGCCGCCCTCGCCTTTGGACTTGTGAGCACGCAGGCGCTCGCCGCCGGCGTTTCGGTTCCGATGGACGAAGTGCGCACGGTCACCTTCGCCAAGCCGATCACCACGGTCTATGTCGGCAATCCGACCATCGCCGACATCAACATGATCGACTCGCGCCATGCCTTCCTGCTCGGCAAGTCGTTCGGCATGACCAACATCATCGCACTGGACAGCGCCGGCCGCGAAGTCTCGAACGTGCCGGTGAGCGTTACGGGCTCGCAGGGCGCCACCGTGACGCTGACCAAGGGTACGGCGACGACGACGCTGGCCTGCAGCAGCGCGCGCTGCGAAGCCGCCCCGCATCCCGGCGATTCCAATTTCGCCGGCGTCACGGCCGACATCGAAAAGCACATGGATATGGGCGCCAAGACCGCGCAATAGCGCGAGCTCCGCCGGCGCGATTTCAGTTGATGATGGGATAGACGACCTGCATGCCGAAGCTCTCCGGCATGGCCTCGTCCTCGATACCGTAGTTCTGCGGCAGCTCGCCCTGCGGCATGTAGAACGTGCCGAACATCACATCGAACAGCGAGAACGTGCCAGCGAAATTGACGCCGACATGCTCACGCGCGTGGTGCCAGCGGTGAAACACCGGGCCGGCGAAGACGTATTTGAAGCGCCCCAGCGTCCAATCGAGATTGGCATGGACCCAGCCCGAGGTCAGGGCGTTGAACGGCCCCATGACGAGGAAGATGTCGGAGGTGATCCCGGACATCAGCGAGATCACGTCGACCAGTACTGTTCCTAGGATCAGATTGACCGGATGAAAGCGCGAGGCGGAAATCCACTCGACGTCTTTCGACGAATGATGCACGGCGTGGTACTTCCACAGTCGCGCGCCGTGAAAGCCGCGGTGGATCCAATAGAGGCAGAACTCGCTGACCAGCAGATAGATCGCGAGCTGAACCAGGAACGGCAGGCGCGACAACGGGCCATGGCCGTGATCGAAGAACGCGACGATGCCGTCGGTCGTGTTGATGCCCAGCAGATAGACGGTGAGCAGGACGGTGAAGCCGATCCGCGCATAACGCGTGAACACCGGCACGATGAACCAGTAGCAGAGGTCCGTGACCAGGCCGTGCTTTTCCCACCAGGGCTTGCCTTGGTTGCAGGGCGACAGCCAGGAGAGGACCGCGAAGACCACGCCCATGCCTGCCAGGTAAGGCAGTAGACGGGTGATCGTGTGGGCAAAACCCGTGATCACGTCGAGCGCGAGGGAGCCGAGCATGGGAAACCTTGGTTGGACGCCCAGATAGTAGAGAGAGATGCTTTCGCGAAGGTTTCACGCCTCCGCGAAAGTTCCCGCTACTGCGACACGCGCAGATTGGTGATCTGCTGTCCGATCTGGTTGAAGGCGGCCGCGATCTGACTGGCGCTGGTCAGGTCGTAATACTTGCTGGCGTCGGTGGCGCAGTTCTGCAGCACGGTCGAATTGCCTTGCGTGCCGCCGATGTCGACGAACAGCGAATAGATGACGATGTGGTCCGCCTTGGCGTTGGCGCACACCAGGGACATGCGGGCGTCCACCTGCGAGCTTTGGTTCGAGCCGTCGCCATACCAGCGGTCCTCGGTGTTAAGGCCGTCGCTGAGGATGATGATGTAGCGAGCCGTATTCGCCGGCACCGCCGCCGCGCTCATCGGTGTGCCCTGGCTCAGGGCGTGCCAGCCCCACATCAGCCCGATGGTCTGGTTGGTCGTGCCGTCCGCCACCATGGCATCCACTTTTGCGCCGAGTGAGGTCCAGTTGGAACTGAGGCCCATGACGGCCTGGGGACAGGACGAATATTGTTCTGCCGAAAACATGCTTGCTGTCGTGCCGACAATGGGCGCCGTGTTCATCACGTCATAGTTGTTCGTCGTATCCGGACCGCCGCTGTTGCCGCGATCGACGACGCAGCCGTTCCAGGTGTTGTGATTGTCGTGCGTCCAGGTGCCGGCGTTGTACCAAGTCTTGTTGTTGTTCTGGCAGGAAGTCTTCGTCGTGTATTGCGGCTTCGAGCAATGCGCCACGGTGCAAGTGGCCTGGTCCGAGCCGTTGGTGCTGCACGATCCGTTGACGCTGTTCCAATCGGTCCAATCGATCCAGGTCGCGGCGCCATAGATGCTCCTGTCGACGTTCACATCCTTGACGAAGGGCACGATGTCGACCATCACGTCGCCGGCATTGGCGGCGGCGCCTTGCAGCAGGCCGAGCAGGGTGTGGGTAGCCGATTGCAGCGACGCGATCTTGGTTCCCGAACCAGGATTGGGACAGGGGCTGCCGGCGTTCGGATTGTTGTCCGACTGGCACATCGAGCCGGTGTTATCGAGCACAAGCGAAACCCAAAGCTTGGTCTGACCCCACACGACCGTCGATGACGATGCGACATTGACCGTGTGAATGCCCGCGACGCCCATCAGCGTCGTCGGCATGGGTACGGACGAGGTCACGGTGATCGACTGGCCGTTGACAGAGACCGCCACGGCAGCCGGTGTGCCGTAATTCGCATCGGCCTTGTAGTTGGCGTTGAAATAGGCCTGGGCGTAGGGCTGACGATCGGCCGGCTGCAGGCTGCTGTTGCTGGCGACGGCGAGCGCCGCCGCGTCGAGCGCTTCGGAGAGATTCGTCTTGACGATCATGGCGCGCGTCAAATCCAGCCCCGCGCCGGCCGCGATGGTGACGGGAATCAGAGAGATCGCGAACATCATCGCGACGTTGGCTTTGGTATTGCAGCGAAACGCGCGGACGCGTGCCAAAACAACACCAAGTTTTTCGCCGAAGGACATGAACCCGGACCCCGATGGAGTGACAACGTTGCATCATCCATCAATCGGCGCGGAATTGCCGTTCCAATCCGGCAGCGTGGTTAGGCCTTCGTTATCGATGCGCGCGGAAACTCCTTCAAAATAAATGAAGATTAGCAAGACGTGAATGCCGGCCGGCCATCGTAACCATTCGAACAGCACTGCGCGCATCGCGGTAAGGAATCGTTGAGGACATTATCGGCTTGTCCTTCGCGATACGCCGCCGCCGTTCTAAAAGTTGCGCGGGCAAGAAGCTTAAGGCGGCAATGCCGTGATCGGCAAAACATCCCTCTCTGCGAACCTCGCTGCACGCCTGCGCAAGGCGGCGCGGCGCATGCGCGCCGAAGGAGAGAAAGCGTCCGCCGCCATCGAATTCGCGATGATCGCGCCCGTCTTCTTCCTGCTGCTCATGGGCATCATCGAGAACGGCGTGATCTACTTCGCCGGCTCGACGCTGCAATATGCCACCGACGACGCGGCGCGCTATGTGCGTACCGGTCAGGCGCAGGCCGCAAGCATGACGCAGGCGCAATTCCAGGCGCGCATCTGCAGCCACATCTCGTCGTTTCTCAACTGCAACAACCTGCAAGTCGATATGCAGGCCTACAGTGGATACACCAGCGCAAACTTTTCATCGCCGACCCTGCCATCGGGCGCCGTGAATCCCGCTCTCAACAACTACCAGCCCGGCGTCGCCTGCAACGTCGTGCTGTTGCGCACGTTCTACACATGGCGCGTCCTGACGCCGGTGTTGTCGACGTTTCTGACGAACATGACGACCGGCAACCACCTGATCACCGCCACCGCCGCATTCCGCAACGAACCCTTCGTCACGAATATCGCCGGATGTTGAGCTGGATCCGAAAATCCCTGCGCGCCAATGACGGCCTGGCGGCCGTCGAATTCGCGATGATCGCGCCCGTGATGATCGCGCTCTTTCTCGGCAGCATCGAGCTGACCGATGCACTTGACTGCAAGCAGAAGGTGACGGGGATGGCCAGCACGGCGGCCGACCTGATCGCGCAGGAAACGCTGGTCACGAGCAGCGACATCAGCAACGTGTTCTCGGCGATCAACTCGATCGTCTACCCCTATTCGACGACGGGCCTCAAGATCGTCGTCAGCAGCCTGGGCGACAACGGCTCGGGCGGCGGCAAGGTGCTGTGGAGTTGCGCGCAGAACGCCACGGCGCGCGTCTCAAACAGCACCGTGGCCGTGCCGTCGGGCGTCATCTCGACCGGCGGCAGCGTGATCCTGACCGAGGTGACCTATCCCTATACTTCGAAGATCGCCAAATACCTGTCGAGTTCGACCAATATGACGTCGTCTTTCTACGCCCGTCCGCGGCGCAGCACGACGATCACCGGACCGGGCAGCTGCCCTTAGTTTTTCTTTCGCTCTTCGCGAAGGCGCATCAGGCCTTCCTGTACCACGCTGGCGACGAGCTTGCCGTCGCGCGTGTAGAGCGAGCCGCGATTGAAGCCGCGCGCGCCCGATGAGCTGGGCGAATCCTGCGCATAGAGCAGCCAGTCATCCATCTTGAACGGGTGATGAAACCACATCGCGTGATCCAGGCTCGCCATCTGGATCGGCGAATTCCACGAGCGGCCATGCGGCAGCAGGGCGGTGTCGAGCAGCGACATGTCCGAGGCGTAGGCCAGCACCGATTGCTGCACGATGACGTCGTCGGGCACCGGCCCGGTGGCGCGGATCCAGACGTTGTCGAAGGGCTCGCGCGGCGTGCGGTTCATCCAGTTGTCGAGGATCACGGGACGCATCTCGATGGGGCGCGGGCGGCTCATCCAGGCCTTGGCGTCCTCGGGCATGTTCTCCATCCACTTCTTGCGCGCCTCATGCTCGTCGGCGAGGCTCTCCGGACCCGGCACGCGCGGCATGTCGAATTGGTGCTCGAGGCCCTTTTCGAAGGCCTGGAACGACGCCGCCAGCGTGAAGATCTGCTTGCCGTGCTGGATGGCGACGACGCGGCGTGAGGTGAAACTCGCGCCGTCGCGCGAGCGGTCCACCTCGTACAGTATGGGAACTTTGGGATCGCCGGCGCGCAGGAAGTAGGCGTGAAAGGAGTGGCAGACGCGCCCTTCGACCGTGCGGCTGGCCGCGACCAGGGCCTGACCCAGCACCTGACCGCCGAAGACGCGCTGCATGCGGTCTTCCGGGCTTTGACCGCGGAAAATATTTTCTTCGATCTTTTCCAGATCGAGAAGGTCGAGAACTTCCGCGATGGGAGTCTTGTCGGAGCTGGTCATTGCGCTCCCTTAGAGGCGCGCCGCGCGCGGTGCAAGACAGCTTTGGGGCGCCGCCGGCAGGTAATTTCTTTGCCTGCGTCCTTCATTCCGTCATAAAACTTAGGCACTTCCTTGCACACGGCAAAAATCCAGGGATTTCAAAGGACTTTCGATGGCCAACCTGCTTCTCGACAAGGCGGCGCACCAAAAGCCGGCGAACACCCGTCGCGGCGCCTTGGAACGTCTTTTTACCCTGATGTTTCAAGGGTTTGTCTACAACCAGATCTGGGAAGACCCGGCCGTCGATCTGGATGCGCTGGCCCTGAAGCCGGAGCACCGGCTGATCACCATCGCCTCGGGCGGCTGCAACGTCCTGAACTATCTTGCCGCCGATCCGGCGAAGATCATCGCCGTCGATCTCAATCCCAACCACATCGCGCTCACCAAGCTCAAACTGTCGGCGCTGGCCAACCTGCCCAGCCACGAGGATTTCTTCCGCCTGTTCGGCCACGCCAACGACAAGGCCAATCGCGCGGCCTACGACAAATTCCTCAGTCCGCTGCTGGACGACGTGACGCGCCTGTATTGGGACAAGCATGTTCCCTTGCGCGGCCGCCGCATCAACATGTTCGGCCGCAACCTCTATCGCTATGGCCTGCTCGGACGCTTCATCGGCATCCTCCACGCCGTCGCCAAGCTGCACGGCAAGAAGCTCGAGCCCATTCTTTCGGCGCGCACGCCGGCCGAACAGCGCCGTCTGTTCGAGCGCGATATCGCGCCGCTGTTCAACTACAAATCGATCAAGCTGCTCTCGAAAAGCCCGGTTTCATTATACGCTTTGGGCATTCCGCCGGCGCAGTACGACGAACTGGTGGCCGCTGGCGATCCCGTCGCGGTGCTGCGCGAGCGGGTCGAGCGGCTGGCCTGCGATTTTCCGATCAGCGAGAATTATTTCGCCTGGCAAGCCTTCGGCCGCGGTTACGACGTCGAGCACCGCGAAGCCGTGCCGGACTATCTGCGCCGCGAAACCTACGACGTCATCCGTACACGGACGGACAAGGTGGAGGTGCATCACGCCTCGCTGACCGATTTTCTCGAGGCCCAGCCGCCGCAATCCCTGCACCGTTATGTGCTGCTCGACGCGCAGGACTGGATGAACAAGGAACAGATCACGGCCCTGTGGCGCGAAATCGACCGCACCGCACACGCGCGCGACGCGCGGGTGATCTTCCGGACGGCGGGACCGGACTCGCCCCTGCCGCGAAAGCTGCCGCAGGACGTGCTGGCCCCCTGGACCTATCTCGAGCAGGAGAGCCGGACCTGGCACAGCAAGGACCGCTCCTCGATCTATGGCGGATTCCACGTCTATGCCCGCCGGCCCCTGTCCTGAGCGCGCGGCCGCAGCCATGACCGATCACGCCGCGTTGATGGACCAGGTCTACCGGCATCAACGCTATATCTATGATTTCACTAGAAAATATTACCTTTTCGGGCGCGACCGCCTGATCGCGGATCTGAAGCTCAAGCCGGGCGCGCGGGTCATCGAAATCGGCTGCGGCACGTCCCGCAACCTTATCCGGATCGCGCGGGCCTATCCCACCGCCCGGCTCTTTGGCCTGGACGCTTCGGCCGAAATGCTGCTGACGTCCCGCAAGGCGGTCGACCGGGCCGGTCTCAACGGCCGGATCAAGCTTGTTCAAGCGTATGCGGAGGACCTCACGCCGGCCCTATTCGGCGAGCAGGAGCCCTTTGATGCCGCCGTATTCTCCTATTCTTTGTCGATGATTCCCGATTGGAAACAGGCACTTAACGCGGCCCAGGCAGCGCTTGCAGCCGGCGGAAGGGTGCACGCGGTTGATTTCGGCGACCTCAAGGGGCTGGGTTCGCTCGGCGAACGCATTCTACGCCGCTGGCTTGGGTTATTTCACGTCGCACCGCGTGAAGAGCTGCTCAGGGCCATCGAGAGCGGCGGCGGCAACGCTGGTCTCTATCTACTGGTCGGCAGGTATGCCTTCGTCTGGTCGGCCGATCGGAACGATAAATTCTGGCTCGGCGACAGGCCGATTTGCTAACCAATTTCGGGGTTTCGACCGGTTACGGTCAAATAGGGTCCTGCAACGCGCCCGTCTGTTGCAGGGCAGTCACAGAGCGAACGTAAATCCGCCTGCCAGCATCGAAAAACGGCAGAATCCCAAATCAGTTGATGGAGACATCTGCAGCGGTGGCGGTTATAAGTTCGTAGTCGTCCGAACGTTTAGGTAGGGGGGTCCCTGCCCGTCGGTATTTGAAGCGAGGGTAGAAAATGAAACTTCGTTCGATCGCCTTGGTTGGCGTGGCTCTGGCGGCGCTAAGCGCTTCCCCTGCATTGGCCAACGATACGCAAGGTTGGTATCTCGGGCTTGGTGTTGGCTATGACCACATGCAGGCCATCCCCATTGTCACGGCGCCGCCGGGGTCCGTACATTCCAAACTTGAGCAACAGGATGGCGCCTTGGTTGCCGGCTCGTTCGGTTACAAGTGGGCCAACAATCTCCGGATGGAATTTGAGGTCGGCTACTCATCGCACGACCAGGTCGGGCACACTCCACCCTTCGTCGGCACGTTCAGCGGATCGAACACGCTCAAGTCGGCCCTCGTGAACGTCATTTACGACTGGAACCTCGGATCGCGCTGGAGCCTCTCGCTCGGTGGCGGTGTCGGCGCCGGTGCGTTGAATATGTCGATCGAGGATTCGTTGTTCCCGGGACTCAAGGTGCTCCGCGGACAGCATACCTCGTTCATGTGGCAGGGCATCGCCGGTTTGAACTACGAAGTCAGCCCCTCTCTCGAGCTGTTCGCGGACTATCGCTATCGCTCGGCTGAGGTCGACCATGGCTATGCGTCGGACTTCGCCGGTCTGACCCCCATCCATGTGGCGCAGGCCCAGGAACAGGTCGGCATGTTTGGCATCCGCTGGTATGTGGGCGTAGCCCCGCCGCCGCCGCCTCCCCCGCCGCCCCCGCCGCCGCCTCCCCCGCCGCTGCCTCCGCCGCCGATCAAGACGTTCATCGTCTTCTTCGACTTCGACAAGTCGAACCTGACGGACAAGGCGCAGGAAGTGGTTGCCGAGGCCGTGCGTACGGCCAAGGCGAACGGCTTCGTCAAGGTGCTGGTCACGGGCCACACCGACACGGTCGGTTCGGACAGCTACAACCAAGCGCTGTCGATCCGTCGCGCCCAGTCGGTCAAGGACGAAATGGTCCGCGAAGGCTTGGATGGCGGTGGCATCGAGATCGTGGGCAAGAGCTTCCACGATCCGCTCGTCCCGACCGGTCCGGGCGTGCGCGAGCCACAGAACCGCCGCGCGCAGATCGATCTGGGCGGCTAAGCGCCAGCAGCGCTTCAACCAATCGGAAAGGGCGGACCTCGCGGTCCGCCCTTTTCGTTTGTGCGCCGTTGCGCGCAAAAAAGCCCCGCGCTTGCGCGCGGGGCTTTTCTCGTTTCCAGACCTTTGCGGTCTACGGCGTGAATTTCAGGGTGATGACGCCGACACCGGCGGCGATGTTGAGGCCGGTATTGCCCTGCACGCTCAAAGGCTGCAGCGCGATCGACTTGCCCATGCCGCCGATCAGTACATTGGCGCCCAGCCCGACGCCGAACGTCGCGCCGGCGGTGGCGCCGGCATAGTCGCCCTCGAGCGCGCCGTGCCGGACGTCCGATGTCGGCGCCACAACCCCCCACACCAGCACCGCGGAGTCGGCGTAACCGATATCCAGGCCATATTTCGAAAACGTGCCGGTGTAATGCTCACCGATGCCGGTGCTGGTGCTGTAGGTGCACTTCAGTTCCTTCGAGGAACCGAAGATGAAGCCGAAACCGCTGCTGATATTGCAGGTCAGGCTTCCGACCTTGACGCCGGCCGGCGCCGCGGAGGCGACGACGACCGGGGCCTCCGGCGGGTCGTCCGGCTGCGGCGGCCGCGGTCTCGGCGTCACTTGCGGCGCCGCCTCGACCCCCTTGAAGGTGACATCGACGGCGACCGAGCAGCTATTGACCGGCGTCTCGGCGTCGGCGATCGGCACACCGGCGACGAAATCCTTCAAAGTGGGCTTTGCCGCCCCGTTTGCGGCCGCCAGGACGAGGTCGGCCGACTGGCAGAACCCGGCCGCGTCCTTGATGCGGCGAAGTTCGGCCTTGGAGGCCATGTTGGTCTTGAACAGGTTATAGGCGGCGTCGCCCTTCAAGCCGCCATAGATCCGCTTGAACATTTTCAGCAGGAGCGCGTCGGTGCCGCGCAACTCGCCGCCGAACGCGTTCCGGTAGGTATTGAAACCGCCGCGGGTGGCGTCGCCGCAGGTCAGGGCGGCGTCGACCAGCTGCTGGTCGACCACCGTGGTCTGGATCGCTGCCACTTCCGCAGGCTGCGCGCATTTCAGCTGCGGCCGGTGCGCGGCGTCAGCTTCACCAATCGACAGGGCGGCGACCGCGACCGCGCAAACGCCCACCTTCCATGCATTTCCCATGCTTTTTTCTGGCTCATTGTCTGGCTGCTGCGGGCACCATAGCATCGGCTTTTCGGTGCCGCTAATGCTTCACGCGTCCCATAGTTAAGGTTCCCGCGGCCGATGGCCCCCAAGAAAACGCGCAAGCCCGCCCCGTCCCTCGCTGTCGACCTCAAGGGCGAGAGCGTCCACTGGGACTTCCGCAACGCGATGTCCTATGGCGACTATCTGGGGTTGAGGGACCTTCTGGCCTGCCAACGGCCCCTCTCCGGCGCCCATGACGAGATGCTCTTCATCGTCATCCACCAGTCGAGCGAATTGTGGATCAAACTCTGCCTGCACGAGATCGCCGGCGCGATCCGCCAGATCCGCGCCGACGATCTGGGACCGGCCTTCAAGATGATGGCGCGCATCGCGCGGGTGCAGGCGCAATTGATCCAGTCCTGGGAGATCCTCTCCACGATGACGCCGTTCGACTATGCGAGTTTCCGCGACAGTCTGGGCCGCTCGTCGGGCTTTCAGTCGTACCAATACCGCATGATGGAGTATCGCCTCGGCAACAAGAACGCCGCGATGTCGCGGGTGTTCGAATCCGACAACGTACTCGCCGGCCAGGTGCGCGCGGCGCTGAACGAGCCCAGCATCTATGACGAGTCGCTGGCGCTACTGGCGCGGCGCGGACTCAAAATTCCGAAGAACAAGCTGAAGCGCGATTTTTCGCAGCCCTATGTCGCCGACCATCGCGTGACCGACGCCTGGCGCCATGTCTATCGCGACGCCGAGACGCATTGGGACCTGTACGAGTTGGCGGAAAAGCTGGTCGACCTGGAATACCGTTTCCATCTGTGGCGCTTCAGCCATATGAAAACCGTCGAACGCATCATCGGCTCGAAATCGGGCACCGGCGGGACCTCGGGCGTGAGCTACCTGAAGAAGGCGCTGGACCTGACGTTCTATCCGGAGCTCTGGGCGGTCAGGAGCGAGATTTAGGTGGGCGCTCTTTCGCATATCCGCGTGCTCGACCTGAGCCGCGTGCTGGCGGCGCCCTGGGCGACGCAGATTCTGGGCGATCTTGGCGCCGAGGTGATCAAGATCGAGAAGCCCGGAGAGGGCGACGAGACGCGCCATTTCGGGCCGCCATTTCTCAACGGCAAGGACGGCGCGCGCGGCGACGCGACCTATTTCCTGACCGCCAACCGCAACAAGAAATCGCTCACCATCGATCTGTCCAAGCCCGAGGGGCAAGCGCTGATCAAGCGGTTGGCGCGGCGCGCGCATGTCGTGGTGGAGAACTTCAAGACCGGTTCGCTGGCGAAATACGGCCTCGACTATGAAGGGCTGAAAGCCGAGAACCCGGCGCTGATCTATTGCTCGCTGACCGGCTTCGGCCATGACGGGCCCTACAAGGACAAGGCCGGCTACGACTATGTCATCCAGGGCATGGGCGGGCTGATGAGCGTCACCGGCCAGAAGGACGGCGAGCCGGGCGCCGAACCGATGAAGGTCGGCGTCGCCGTCAGCGACCTGGTGACCGGCCTCTACACCGCCATCGCCATTCTCGCCGCGGTGATACACCAGTCCCGGACGGGCGAGGGCCAGTCCATCGACATGGCGTTGTTCGATTGCCAGGTGGCGGCGCTGGCCAACCAGGCGACGAACTACCTGGCCGGCGGCATAGTGCCGGGGCGGCTCGGCAACGCCCATCCCAACATCGTGCCCTATCAGGTGTTCGCGACCGCGGACGGACATCTGATCCTGGCGACGTCCAACGATCACCAGTTCCGCCGTTTCGCCGCGGTGGCTGGCATCGCGGCGGTCGCGGCCGATCCACGCTACGCCGGCAATGCCGAACGCGTGGCGAACCGGCAGGCGCTGGTCGACATGCTGAAGCCGATCTTCACCAAGCGGACGACGGCGCAATGGACCCTCGATCTGGAGGCGGCGAATGTGCCCTGCGGCCCGATCAATCGCGTCGATGAGGTCTTCGCCGACCCGCAGGCGATCGCGCGCGGACTGACCGTCGTCATGAACCACGCCGCGGTGGGTTCCCTGGAACTGGTCGCCAGCCCGCTGCGCCTGTCGGCCACGCCGCCCGAATACCGCAACGCGCCGCCGCTGCTGGGGGAGCATACGGATGAAATACTCTCCGGCGTGCTTGAGCTTTCGGATGCGGAAATCGCGCGATTGCACGGCGCCGGTGTGGTTTAGGTTAAGCCTGTGCCGCTAAATCGGCGGCATCCCGCAACAAAGCCTTGAGCCTGAGCGTTCACACTTCGTCAGCAAGGCGAAATGCAATGCGCACCGGTCCTCTCGTTCTGATTGCCCTCTCGGCGGCGTTTGCCGCCATCGGGCCTGCGTCCGCGGCGCGCCTCGTCATGCCGGACAACAATCCCGCACCTTATGCCGCCTATGCCTCGAAGGCGATCGAGCAGCCCTGGAGCCCGCAGCGCCCAGAGATGGAACTGCACGAGCAGCCTTTCGGCGAGCTTATCGCGGCGCGGCTTGGGTTTGCCCAGGGCAGCGCGGAACTGTTCCGCTATCGCCTGGAAAACGCGCCTTCGACCCGCACCCAGCTTGACGGCATGATCGATGGCGGCGGGATCAAATTGAAGCTGACCTGGTAGGCGCTTTCCACTCCTGCATGTTTGGCGTATGGAGCCTGCCGGCGGGCCATTCCGCCATGCTGCGGGGCCTTGAAAATCATGTCTTATAAAGTGGCGGTGGCCGGCGCGACCGGGAATGTCGGCCGCGAGATGCTGAGCGTCCTGGCCGAGCGCGAATTTCCCTACAGCGAAGTCGTGGCGCTGGCCTCGCCGCGCTCCAACGGCACCGAGGTCTCGTTCGGCGAAGGGGTGCTGAAGGTCAAGGCGCTGGAGTATTACGACTTCAAGGGTACGGACATCGTGCTGATGAGCGCCGGCAGCGCCGTGTCGAAGATCTGGTCGCCCAAGATCGCGGCGCAAGGCGCCATCGTGATCGACAATTCCAGCGCCTGGCGCATGGACCGCGACGTGCCGCTGATCGTTCCTGAAGTGAACGCCGATGCGCTGAACGGCGGCTTCAAGAAAGGCATCATCGCCAACCCGAACTGCTCGACGGCGCAACTGGTCGTGGCGCTCAAGCCGCTGCACGATTTCGCCAAGATCAAGCGCGTCGTGGTTTCGACCTATCAATCGGTGTCCGGCGCCGGCAAGGATGCCATGGACGAGCTGTTCCGCCAGACCCGCGCCGTGTTCGTCGCCGATCCGATCGAGGTGGAGAAATTCACCAAGCAGATCGCCTACAACGTCATCCCGCATATCGACGACTTCCTGGATTCCGGCCTGACCAAGGAAGAGTGGAAGATGATGGTGGAGACGCAGAAGATCCTCGATCCCGACATCCAGCTGACCGCGACCTGTGTGCGCGTGCCGGTGTTCATCGGCCATTCCGAAGCCGTGACCGTCGAGTTCGAAAACCCGATCACGGCGGACAAGGCGCGCCAGCTGCTGCGCGCGGCGCCGGGCGTGCTGGTCGTCGACAAGCGCGAGGACGGCGGCTATGTCACGCCGGTCGAATGCGCCGGCGAGGACGCGACCTTCGTCAGCCGCATCCGCAAGGATCCCACGGTCGAGCACGGGCTGTCGCTGTGGATCGTGTCGGACAATCTGCGCAAGGGCGCGGCGCTCAACGCGGTGCAGATCGCCGAGAGCCTGATCAACCGCAAATTGCTCAAGAGGGCCGCGTGATGGCCAAGGGCTACTGGATCGCGCGCGTCGATGTGAAGGACGCGGACGAATACAAGAAGTATGTCGAAGGCACGGCCGCCGCCTTCCAGAAATACGGCGCGAAGTTCCTGGCGCGGGGCGGCCGCAGCGAGGCCATGGAAGGAACGGCGCGGGCGCGCAATGTCGTCATCGAGTTCGACAGCTTGGAACGCGCGGTAAAGTGTTTTCGCTCGCCGGAATATCAACGGGCGCGGGCTTTTCGCGTGCCGGCAGCGGACGGCGAGATCGTCATCGTCGAGGGGGTGGCGTGACGCCGCAAGCCTTCGCCGCGCTGGTGCAGCGCTTTGGCGCCGCCGCGACGGCGGGCGACGGCAAGGCGCTGGCGGAATGCTTCACCGCGGACGGCGTCTATCACGACTATATCTACGGCCCGCATGTGGGCCGCGCCGCGATCGCCGACATGCTGGAGAATCTCTTCCACCGCGACGCGGCGGAGTATGACTGGACGTTCTACGATCCCGTCACCGATGGGCGGATCGGTTACGCCCATTCGCTGTCGACTTTCATCTCCAAAGTCCCCGACTATCTGGGCCGCGAGATCGTGATCGACGGCACCAGCCGCTTCGTTCTGAAAGACGGGTTGATCGGCGCCTATCATGAGAGCGTCAACGGCGGCGTGGCGCATGCGCAACTGGGGCTGGCGCCCGAACGCATGGCCAAGGTCATGGCGCGCTGGGCCAAGCGACTGAAAGAGCGGCCGGACGTGGAATCCTATGCCGCAGCGGTCCGGGCGCGTTACGCCAAAGGCTGACTTCCGCCCGCAAGGCCTCAGGCGCTAGTGTCCGGCCAGCCAGTATTCGGGGGGTTCCATGACGTCCATCCGGCCGCGCCGGTCCGTTCTCTACATGCCGGGGTCGAATGCCCGGGCGCTGGACAAGGCTCGCACGCTGCCCGCCGACGCGCTCATCCTCGACCTGGAAGACGCGGTGGCGCCCGACGCCAAGGAGTTGGCGCGGAGCCAGGTCTGCGACGCGGTCAAGGCAAAGGGCTTCGGCAAGCGCGAGATCATCATCCGGATCAATGGCCTTGCCACGCCATGGGGCGAAGCGGACCTGGCGGCGGCGGCGGATGCCGGGCCGGACGCCATCCTGGTGCCGAAGATTTCCTCGGCCCGGGAACTGAATGTGATCGAAGCCAAGCTGGGCGGCGCCGACGCGGCCATCGCGGTTTGGGCGATGGTGGAGACGCCGCTGGCGATCCTGAACATCGCGGCGATCGCGGGTGCGGGCGGGCGGCTCGCCTGTTTCGTGATGGGCACCAACGATCTGGTCAAGGAAATCCGCGGCGTTCACACCCAAGACCGGATGAACCTGGCGGCGGCTCTGAGCCTTTGCGTGCTGGCGGCGCGGGCCAACGGACTCGCCGCGATCGACGGCGTCTACAACGACATCCAGAATGCCGACGGCTTCGAGGCGACCGCCGAGCAGGCCCGCGCCTTCGGCTTCGACGGCAAGACGCTGATCCATCCGACGCAGATCGAACCGTGCAACGCGGTGTTCGCGCCGTCGGCGGAGGACGTCGAGGCGGCGCGCAAGCTGATCGCGGCCTTCGAACTGCCGCAGAACAAGGGCAAGGGCGCGATCAAGCTTGACGGACGCATGGTGGAATTGCTGCACGCCGATATCGCCCGCGGCACGGTCGCCATGGCCGACGCCATCGCGGCGCTGGAGGCGGCATGAACACGAAGACCGCCGCCGGCAACTTCTTCGAGGACTTCCATGTCGGGCAGAAGATCGCGCATGCCACGCCGCGCACGCTGAGCCATGGCGATCAAGCGCTGTATCAGGCGCTGTACGGATCGCGTTTCGCGCTGCAATCCTCGGACGTCTTCGCGCAATCCTGCGGCTTGCCGAAGAGCCCGCTGGACGATCTGCTGGTGTTCCACACGGTGTTCGGCAAGACCGTGCCGGACATCTCGCTGAACGCGGTGGCCAATCTGGGCTATGCCGAGGGGCGTTTTCTCAAGCCCGTCTATCCCGGTGAGACGCTGTCGGCACATTCGGAAGTCATCGGTCTCAAGGAGAACTCCAACCGGCAGACTGGCGTCGTTTATGTCCGCACCCACGGCCTGAACGAGAAGGACGAGCAGGTCCTCTCCTATGTGCGCTGGGTGATGGTGCGCAAGCGCGATCCGGAGGCTGCCGTCGCCTCTGCCGTGGTGCCGAAACTGGCCGAAAGCGTCGCGGTCGCGGATCTGCACGTGCCCATGCATCTGAACTTCGACACGCTGTTCGAACCGGTGCAATCGGGCGGCAAGCATCTGTGGGACGACTACGCGATCGGCGAGAAGATCGACCATGCCGACGGCGTCACGGTGGAGGAGGCCGAGCACATGATGGCGACGCGGCTCTACCAAAACACGGCGCGGGTGCATTTCAACCAGTTCGCCGAAGGCCAGGGCCGCTTCGGCCGGCGCCTGATCTATGGCGGGCATGTCATCAGCCTGGCGCGGGCGATTTCGTTCAACGGGCTGGCGAACGCGTTCACCATCGCCGGGATCAATGGCGGACGGCACGTGGCGCCGCTGTTCGCCGGCGATACGGTGTTCGCCTGGAGCCAGGTGCTGGACAAGCAGATGCTCGCGCATCGCAAGGACGCCGGCGTGCTGCGCCTGCGGCTGGTGGCCACCAAGAACCTGCCCTGCGCCGGATTTCCGGACAAGGACGACGCCGGCGCCTATCCGGAGAATGTCGTTCTCGACTTCGACTATTGGGCGGTCATGCCACGCGCATGAGCCTTTTGACGCGCTATCGCGCCGCCATCGCCAAAGGTGAGCTGAAGGACGATCCGGCCCAGGAGCGGGCGGTGGCGCGGCTGCAGGCGCTGGCGCGCGCATTGAAGGCCTATCGTCCGGGCCGGCGGCTGTTCTTTGGCGCCAATCCGCCGCCGCGCGGGCTCTATTTGTGGGGCGATGTCGGGCGCGGCAAGTCCATGCTGATGGACTTGTTCTTCGACGAGGCGCCGGTGGCGCAAAAGGTCCGCGTGCACTTCAATGAGTTCATGGTCCAGACTCATGCGCGCATCCATGAGGAGCGCCAGCGCGCCGGCAGCAGCGATCCGATCCCGCCGGTGGCGCGCGAGATCGCGGACGCCGCGCGGCTGTTGTGCTTCGACGAGTTCCAGGTGACGGACGTCGCCGACGCGATGATCCTGGGCCGGCTGTTCGAGCAGCTGTTCGAGCGCAAGGTCGTCATCGTGGCGACTTCCAACACGGCGCCGGACCGACTGTATGAGGGCGGGCTCAACCGGCAACTGTTCCTGCCCTTCATCGAGGCGTTCAAGCAGCGGCTCGATGTCGTCGAGCTGGACGGTCCGGTGGATTACCGGCTGCATCGGTTGTCCGGACTCAGCGTCTATCTGCATCCGCTCGGCCCCGCGGCCAATGCCGCGATGGACGCGGCCTGGCTGCGCCTGACGGACCGCAAGCTGGGCGCGCCGCAGAGCCTCACGGTCCTGGGGCGCACACTGCAAGTACTGCAGGCCGCCAGGGGCGTGGCGCGCTTTGCCTTCGACGAGTTGTGCGCCCGGCCGCTGGCCGGCGCGGATTATCTCGCCATCGCGCACGGCTTTCACACCGTACTCATCGACCGCATTCCGATTCTGAGGCCGGACCAGCGCAACGAGGCGCGGCGCTTCGTCCTTTTGATCGACACGCTGTACGACGAGGGCGTCAAGCTGATCTGCTCGGCGGCCGCGGCGCCGGAGATGCTTTATGCCGCCGGCGACGGCGTGGAGGCATTTCGCCGCACGGTATCGCGCCTGCATGAGATGCAGAGCGAAGACTATCTCAAGCGCGGCCATGGGACGCACAGCGATGTTTCGGGTTAGGCTGCCAACGCCATGACGCGCGACCTGCTCACCGTGTTCGGCTTTCTGGTGATGGCGATTCTGGTCTATCGCTATCACCGCGCCATCGGCGACGCGCTGCGCCGCTTCGATCAGCGCAACGTCAAGCGCATCCGCGACCAGGAAGCAGAGAAGGCCGATCCGCTGGCGCATTTCAAGCACACGCTGCGCACGGCCGAGGAGCAGGTCGAAGCAGTGAGCGAAATCACGGCCCTAGACGAAAGGCTGGGAACGCCGGTGACGCGCTATGTCTTCGAAGGCCAGCATTTCGGCACGCGCTGGGAAGCGGACAACGCCCGCGCCGAAAAAATCCGCGCCATCGCGCGCGGCTACTACATGGAACTGCCGACCGCGCTCGCCGAACGGCGCGGCAGCGAAACACTGCACTGATTTTCGGCGCGCGACCTCGCGGTTGCGCTCATGCCGCTTCGCCCTTCATCAACCTTGGCAGACGCCCGACGTCGCCGCCGGCGTGGCGCATGAAGAAGCGGCGCGCGGGGCCGATGGAATCCACGATCCCCATGCCGAGATCGCGCAACAGGCGGATCGGCGCGATGTCATTGGAGAACAGGCGATTGAGGCCGTCGGTCGCGACCGAAAGCGCGAAAGAATCGAAGCGGCGCCAACGTTCGTATTTCCGCAGGACGTCGAGCGCACCGATGTCGAGGCCGAGGCGGGCGGCATCGAGCAGCACTTCGGTGAGGGCGGCAGCATCCTTGAGGCCGAGATTGAGGCCCTGCCCCGCGATCGGATGAATGCCATGCGCGGAGTCGCCGGCAAGTGCGAAACGCGGCTTCACGAAGCCGCGCGCAAGGTGGAATTTCAAGGGATAGGACCAGCGCGGGCCGGCGGCCCTGGTCGCGCCCAGATGCGTGCCGAAGCGGCGCGCGATCTCCTCGTCGAATTCCTCGGCGTCCAGCTTCATCATCGCCGGTGCGAGTTTTTCGTTTTCCGTCCACACCAAAGATGAACGGTTTCCGGTCATGGGCAATATCGCGAACGGCCCGGAGGGAAGGAAATGTTCGTAGGCGACGCCGTTGTGCGGCTTCTCGTGCTCGACGGTGGCGACGATGCCCCATTGCGGATAGGCCCAGGAGATCACTGAGAGGCCCATCAGATCGCGCATCGGCGAGTCGCGGCCGTCGGCGGCGACGGCGAGCGCGGCGCGAACCGTCTCGCCATTGGCCAGCGTCGCCGTGATGCCGTGCGCGCCCGCATCGAGATCGGTCAGCGCCGCCGGCGCGACCAGGCGCAGGTTCGGCAGCGTCGCGGCCACGGCGAACAGGCCGGCGCGGATATGGCGGTTCTCGACGATGTGGCCGAGCGAGGGCGCCCCGACTTCGGCCGAATCGAAATGCAGCGAGAAGGGCGACGGCTCGCCGTTCAGCCGGCCGTCGGTGACCAGGATGTCGTTGATGGGCTGGGCGTCTGGCGCCAGGTGCTCCCACACGCCGAGGGCCTGGAACAGGCGCACCGAGGCATAGGCGAGCGCGCTGACGCGGCCGTCGAATTTGGCATCGAGCACGGCGGCCTGTGGCACCGGGTCGGCCACGACAACATCGAGGCCGCCCTTAGCCAGCGCGACGGCGAGCGTCAGGCCGACCATGCCGCCGCCGCCGATGATGATGTCGCATCTGCTCATGGGCGAAGCCTAGGGCACGAAAGCGACGTTGAAATATTATTTTTCGCTATTCGAACCTCCAAAATTTGATACCCCCTCCCCCCTGCTGGATCCAGGTCCGGTGGGGTGGTGGGGCCAAAGCCCAAGGGCTTGATCATTGTTTTCAGGATTCGACCAATCCGCCGTCCCCCGCCCTGCGCCACCCGAAACTTTATTGCGGAATTGAACCCGCGTTTCGCGATTTTTTTTTGGCGACGATCGACCTCCCAGGACCGCATTCCGAAAGTTGGTTAGAGGTATATAATCCTTTCAATCTTGCATTTCAAGGCCCGCACGAAATGTGGGCAAATTCACCGCTTCGCCCAAATAACCGGCATTTTGAATGGAAAGATTCGGTGCCGGCTGCGCCGTTTGGCAAAAATATCAAATGATTTCAATGGCCCGCCATTTCGCTGCATCGCGGCACGTTTCTTGATGAAGTGTTAACGCCTGGGGGGTGTCCGGGCGGTTCAACCATGGAAGGACGACAGATGAAGCTGATCACGGCGATCATCAAACCCTTCAAGCTCGACGAAGTCCGGGAGTCGCTGTCGGCGCTCGGCGTTCAGGGCATGACGGTGACGGAGGTCAAGGGATACGGCCGGCAAAAGGGTCATACGGAAATCTATCGCGGGGCGGAATACGCCGTGAGTTTCCTGCCCAAGCTCAAAATCGAAGTCGCCGTCAAAAGCGAGATGGCCGAAGCGGTGATCGAGGCGATCACCTCCAAGGCCAAGACCGGCCAGATCGGCGACGGAAAAATCTTCGTCACGCCGCTCGAACAGGTCGTGCGCATCCGTACCGGTGAAACAGACGGCGACGCGCTGTAGGGGCGCTGCGTGTTTTTGGGATCAATCAAGGGGAGCTTGAAATGAGTTATTCGACTTTGAAGCGAGTGGGGCTCGGCGCAATCGCCAGCCTGGGCGCGTTTGCGCTGACCACAGGTTCGGCGCTGGCGGCGGCGCCGCCGCCCGATCCGCTGAATTCCGGCGACACAGCGTGGATGATCACCTCCAGCGCACTGGTGCTGCTGATGACCATTCCGGGCCTGGCGCTGTTCTATGCCGGCATGGTGCGCAAGAAGAACATCCTGGCGACCGCGGCGCAGAGCTTCGGCGCCACCTGCATCATCACCGTGCTGTGGATGGTCGTCGGCTATTCGGTGGCCTTCACCAACAACGCCGACAGCCACCTCAACCAGTTCATCGGCAGCTTCAATTCCTTCATGTTGGGGAACATGACGCTCAAGTCGATCAACCCGCTGGCCGGCACGATACCGGAATCGGTCTACATGTTCTTCCAGATGACCTTCGCGATCATCACCCCGGCGCTGATCGCCGGCGCGATCGCCGACCGCATGAAGTTCTCCGCCTTCATGTGGTTCATGTCGCTGTGGCTGCTGCTGATCTATTGCCCGATCGCCCATTGGGTATGGGGCGGCGGCTTCCTCGGCACTTGGGGCGCGCTCGACTATGCCGGCGGAACGGTGGTGCATCTCAATGCCGGTACCGCCGGCCTGGTCGCCTGCCTGATGCTGGGCAAGCGCGCGGGCTACGGCACCGAGAACATGGCGCCGCACAACCTCTTGTTCGCCCTGATCGGCGCTTCGCTGCTCTGGGTCGGCTGGTTCGGCTTTAACGCCGGCTCGGCCGTGACGGCCGGCTACAATGCCGGCATGGCGGCGGCGGCGACGCAGATCGCCACCGCGGCAGCGGCGCTGGCCTGGATGTTCGCCGAATGGATCGTCAACCGCAAACCGTCGGTGCTCGGCATGATCTCGGGCGCGGTGGCGGGACTTGTCGCGATCACGCCGGCGTCAGGCTTCGTCAATGCGCAGGGCGCGCTGTGGATCGGCCTCGCGGCCGGCGTGGTCTGCTACTTCTCATCGGTCTGGGTGAAGAAGTGGCTGGGTTATGACGACGCGCTCGACACCTGGGGCGTGCACGGCGTCGGCGGCGCGCTCGGCGCCATGATGACCGGCATGTTCGCGTCGAACGCCATCAATCCGCTGGCCAAGGGCTGGCTGATCGATGGCAATATCGGCCAGATGTGGATCCAATTCGAAGATGTCGGGATCGTGTTCCTCTATTGCGGGCTGGGCACCTTCATCATCCTGAAGGTGATCGACATGATCATCGGTCTGCGGGTCTCCCGCGAGGTCGAGGTCGAGGGTCTCGACATCAACCTGCACGGAGAATCGGTGCACGGCTGATCCCCCGTGTAACGACGTCTCCTCCTCAACTGGGGCGCTCCGAAAGGGGCGCCCTTTTTGTTTCAGAAGTCAGGGATCAGGTATCAGGGATCAGATTGCAGTTGTAATGTCCGCAGCTGATACCTGATACCTGATCCCTGATACCCGATGCCTCTCTTCCCCGGCCGCCTGTCCGAACTTCCGCCGTCGGCGTTTGCCAAGCTTGCGACGCTGCTCGATCCCGTGACCCCCGGTCTGCCGCCGATCAGTCTGGCGGTGGGCGATCCCAATGGGGCGGTGCCGGGGTTTGTCGGCGAGGCGCTGGCGAAGCATGCGAAAGACTTCGGGATCTATCCGCCGATCAACGGCAGCGCCGATTGGCGCGAGGCGGCGGCGGCGTGGCTGACGACGCGGTTCAAGCTGGCGGCGGGCTCGATCGATCCGGACAAGAACCTCTTGCCGCTGAACGGCACGCGCGAAGGGCTGTTCCTGGCACTGTTCACGGTGATGCCGGACGCCAAGGCGGGGCAGCGGCCGGCGGTGCTGATCCCCAATCCGTTCTACCAATGCTACGCGGCGGCGGCGCTGTCGGCTGGGGCTGAGCCGGTATTCGTGCCGGCCACGGCGGCGACGGGTTTCCTTCCCGACTACGCTTCGCTGCCGCCGGCGCTGCTGGAACGGACGGCGGCGGTTTACATCTGCTCGCCGTCCAATCCGGAAGGCGCCTGCGCCGGCGCGGAATATTGGCGCACTCTGTTCGCGCTGGCGGATAAGTACGACTTCGTGGTGTTTGCGGACGAATGCTATGCCGACATCTATCTGAACCGACCGCCGGTGAGCGCCCTGCCGACGCGTGGGAGCCCATATGAAAAACTGCTGACCTTTCATTCGCTGTCGAAGCGCTCCGGCCTGCCGGGCCTGCGGTCCGGCATCGTCGCGGGCGACGCGAAGCTGATCGAGCGCTTCCGCCAGTTCCGTAATTATGCCGGGCCGCAGGTGCCGCTGCCGATCATCGCAGCCTCGGCGGCGGCATGGCGCGACGAAGCGCATGTCGCCGTCAATCGCGCCGGCTACCAAGAGAAATTCCGCATGGCGCAAAGGATGCTCGGCAACCGCGCCGGTTTTCGCGTGCCGGAGGGTGGTTTCTTCCTCTGGCTCGATGTCGGAAACGGCGAAGACACGGCACTGAAATTGTGGCGCGACGCGGGGGTACGCACGCTGCCCGGCGCCTATATGGGACGAGAATCTGAAGCCGGAAAAAGCCGCACAAACCCTGGGTTTTCCTACATCCGCGTGGCGCTCGTTAACGACCTGTCAACCATTATGACGGCACTCGAAAGGATGATCCCAGTGCTGGAGAAAAAATGAGCCAAGCGGCGCGGCGCGTAACGGCAGGCGGCGTGTATCAACCACGCTCGCGCGGCGCGGCGATGAGCGATGCGCTGGCCGATGCGCGGCGCTCGCTGGCGCGGCTGATGCGGCTGGTGATGATGCGCGGCGCGGGGGCGTTGCTGTTCGTCGCCGCCGGCGCGGCACTGATCGCGCTGCTGTCCTACGATTCCCACGATCCCAGCTTGAACAACGCGACGGGGGCGGAGACCTCCAACCTGCTCGGCGGGCTGGGCGCGATGGCGGCCGATATCCTGCTGCAGGCTTTCGGCATCGCGGCGCTGAGCGCGCTGGCGCCGCCGCTGGTGTGGGGCGTGCGCGCCCTGCGCGGCCGGTATTTGAGTCATACGATGTGGCGCGCCTTCGCCTGGCCGCTGGGCAGCGTGCTGACGGCGGCGGGGCTCGGCGTCTTTCCGGCCTTCCTGTCCTTGCCGGCCGGCACGGGCGGGCTGATCGGCATCGCGGTCGCGGCGCTGTCGGCGCATGTCGGCCAGGTCTATGGCCAAGGCTGGATCGCGATCGCGATGCCGTTGCTGCTGCTGCTCGCGGGTCTGCCGCTTTCGTTCCTGGCGACCGGCATACGCTTGCGGCCGTTGCTGCGCGGCATGGCGAACGTGCCGGCCGCGTTCCTGTGGGCCGGATCGCTGCTCCGGATTCCGAGCTTCTCGTTCCGCAAGGCGCGCGACTATGACGAGGACGATCACGAACCTGAGCTGGACGACGAGTCCGAAGACGAAGCCTATGCGCTGAACATGGCGCCCGAGCCGATCGCCGCGGCGCGGCTGGCCGAGCGCCGCGAGAGCCGCGTCAAGCGCGAAGAAGCCCGCCGCGCCGCGACAACGCCCAAGCGGGCGCGCCAGCCGGCGCTGGACCTGGTCTCGGGCGAGTATCAATTGCCGGCGCTGAGCCTTCTGGCCGAGCCCATCGTCGTGCACGACGCCGCCGCCTTGTCGGACGAGGCGCTGGAAGAAAACGCCCGCATGCTGGAAGCGGTGCTGGCCGATTTCGGCGTCAAGGGCCGCATCATGGCGGTGCGTCCCGGCCCGGTCGTGACGCTGTACGAATTCGAGCCGGCGGCGGGTGTGAAATCGAGCCGCGTGATCTCGCTCTCCGACGACGTGGCGCGCTCGATGAGCGCGGTGGCGGCGCGCATCGCGGTGATCCCGGGGCGCAATGTGATCGGCATCGAGCTGCCCAATCACCTGCGCGAGACGGTGTACCTGCGCGAACAGCTGTCGAGCGTGGAATACGACAAGGCGCGCGCGCCCTTGACGCTGGCGCTGGGCAAGACCATCGGCGGCGAACCGGTGATGGCCGACCTCGCCAAGATGCCGCATCTGCTGGTCGCCGGCACGACGGGTTCGGGCAAGTCCGTCGGCCTCAACACCATGATCCTGTCGCTGCTCTACCGCATGCCGCCGAGCCAGTGCCGCATGATCATGATCGATCCCAAGATGCTCGAGCTGTCGGTCTATGACGGCATTCCGCACCTGCTGTCGCCGGTGGTCACCGATCCGCGCAAGGCCGTGGTGGCGCTGAAATGGGCGGTGCGCGAGATGGAAGACCGTTACCGCAAGATGTCCAAGCTGGGCGTGCGCGGCGTCGAAGCCTTCAACGACCGCATCAAGAAAGCCAAGGACAAGGGCGAGCAGCTCAAGCGCACGGTGCAGACCGGCTTCGACCGCGAGACCGGCAAGCCGGTCTACGAAGACGAGCTCTTGGAACTGGAATTCATGCCGTTCATCGTGGTGGTGGTCGACGAGGTCGCCGACCTGATGATGATTTCCGGCAAGGAAATCGAAGGCGCGGTGCAGCGCCTGGCGCAGATGGCGCGCGCGGCCGGCATCCACCTGATCGCGGCGACGCAGCGGCCGTCGGTCGATGTCATCACCGGCACGATCAAGGCGAATTTCCCGACGCGCATTTCCTTCCAGGTCACCAGCAAGATCGACAGCCGCACCATCCTGGGCGAACAGGGCGCCGAGCAGCTGCTCGGTCAGGGCGACATGCTCTACATGATGGCCGGTGGCCGCATCCGCCGCATCCACGGCCCGTTCGTCACCGACCACGAAGTCGAGGACGTGGTGCGCTTCCTGAAGACGCAAGGCACGCCGGAATATCTCGACGCGGTGACCGAGGAGCCGGACGAAGAGAGCGACGATCCCTACGCGCTGATGGGCGAAGGCGGCGGCAATTCCGGCTCGGGCGATGATCTCTACGACAAGGCGCTGGCGCTGGTGGCGCGCGAACGCAAGGCGACCACGAGCTACATCCAGCGGCGGCTGCAGATCGGCTACAACCGCGCCGCCAGCCTGATCGAGCGCATGGAGCAGGACGGCGTCGTCTCGCGGCCCAATCATAAGGGGCTTCGCGAAGTGCTATTGCCGGATCACGGCGAAGAGTAAGCCGTCCAGCTCTTCCCGATTTTCTCCGCCAACGCCGCGACATCCACCGACGCGGTCGTATCCACTTCGATCACCGTGCCGATGCCGAGGGGGCGGCCGAATTGGGTGGTGACGTCGGCTTGGGTGATGGCGCCAGCATAATGTGCCGGGTGATGATCGGGGCGGGCGGCGCGGGCGGCGAAGCGGCGCACGACCTCTTGCGGCGGGCAGCGGCAATAGATTTCGACGATCTGGCCGCCGAGCCCCGCGATGCGGCCGCGCTCGTAATCGCTGTCGAAATGGAAATTGGCTTCCAGCACGAGGCGCGGGATGTGCGGCGCCAGCGCCCAAAGCACCTCCCAGGAGGCGGCGCCGATGCGCTGGGTCGCTGCTGCGTCACCGCGCACGCCACCGAGCGCGTCGAACAGCGGCTCCTTGATGTCATCCTTGCTGATGAGGGCGAAGCCGAGCGCTTTTGCCAGCGGGCGGGCGAGCGTGGTCTTGCCCGCACCCGGCGGGCCCGAAACCAGGACGATCCGAGATTCGCCGGCCATGAACGGATGATAGGATAGAACGCGGCGGAGGGAAGCGGGGCGGAAGAAGGGCTGCATTTCCGCCGCGTTGCGGGTTACAGTCGCGGCAGACGCCCGGAGAAAGTTCATGTCCTATATCGAAAAGTCGCTTGGCCAGGGCGAGGTGCTGATCGCGCGGGCGCATTTCCACTGGTGGTACAGCATGAAGGCCTGGCTGGCGCTGATCTTCTTAGGGTGGTGCATCATCGGCATCGTCATCTTCGTCGGCATGATGGTGAAGAAATGGACGACCGAGATCGGCGTGACGACGCATCGCTTCGTCGAGAAGCAGGGCCTGTTCACGCTCAGGACCTTCGAGGTGGCGCTGCCCAATATCGAGGGCGTGACGCTGACGCAGTCTTTCTGGGGCCGCATCCTGGGCTATGGCCATTTGCGCATCGAAGGCACCGGCGTCGATCACATCGACCTGCCCAGCATCGGCGATCCCTTCGCCTTCCGCGCCGCGATCGAGACGGCGAAATCGGGCGTTCAGACGCATTAGGCGCGGAGGCTTCGGTGCGGCGCTCCGCCTTGGTACTCGCGGCATTGCTCCTGAGCGGGACGCCGGCGGCGGCGTCCTGGGCGCTCCGCCTGACCGGCGTCACTGCCGACACGGCGCTGGACCTGCGCACAGAGCCCGACGCCGCCTCCGCCAGCGCCGGGACGCTGCCCGCTGACACCCGCGACATCACGGTCGTGGCCGTCGCCGACGAAGGCGTCGACTGGGTAAAGGTCGAGAAAGGCGCCGTCAGCGGCTGGGTGGACGCGAAATTCCTGCGCTACGCGAACGACCTGCCGGTGCGGCTGGAATGCAAGGGTCCCGATCCGTCCTGGTCCCTCAGCCTCGGCTTTCAGAACGCGCTGGCGGATTTGCCGACTGTCGGCCCGACCCATTTCGCGCTGGAGCAGCCGTCGACCACGTCCACACGGCGAACGCTGTGGCTGATGACGGGCTCGCCGACGCGATTCGTCATGATCGACAAAAGGGTTTGCTCGGACGGAAGGTCGGGTACGAAATACCCCTATTGGATGGCCGCGGCGATGCAGGGATATTTCGTCGAGGGCTGCTGCAAGTAGCGGCGCGGCCTCTGTCAAAGAGCGGATTTTCGGTATGATGGCTTACACCCGACCGGAGATTTTCATGCGCACCGCCCTTATCCTCGCCGCCGCCCTGCTGGCGGCTTCCGCGGCGCAGGCCGCCGACGCCAATAACGGCAAGACGATCTTCGGCCGCTGTGCCATTTGCCACACGGTGGACAAGGGCGGCGCCAACGGGCTGGGGCCCAACCTGTTCGGCGTCGCAGGCCGCAAAGCCGCCGCACTGCCCAACTACATGTATTCGGGCGCGTTGAAGGGTTCGGGCATCACATGGACAGGCGACAAGCTCAAGGCCTGGATTTCCGCGCCGGCGCGGCTGGTGCCGGGCACCAAGATGGCGTTCGGCGGCATTTCCAATCCCGGCCAGGTGGACGACGTCGTCGCCTATCTCGGCACGCTGAAGTAATCGCGCTGGCGGCCCTGCTGGGCGCGAACGGCTGCGCCAGCGCCAAGCCACCCGCCGCGCCGCCCGATCCCAACCTGACCTGCCGCCTCAGCCATCCGGCGACCTATGTCGACTCGCTGAAGACGCTGCCGCCCGCGATACAAGCCCAACTCAAGACGATGGCGGGCGCGATGGCCGATCGCGGCGAGTTCTTCAACGCGGGCGATGTCGTCAGCAGGCCGGCGCCGTTCAACCGCTTTATCCGCGGCGGCAACGCCGGCGGATACTGGTTCGTCTGGTACGAGCATGGCGGCATCGCCTATTGGCATCAGATCGCGATCTTCCGGCTCGATGCGCCGGACGCCCCGCTGACCGTCGTCAGCCAGCGGGCCACGGATCGCGATCTGTGCGCAGAGACCGACCGGCTGCTTGGCGCGCCGCCAACGCGCGGCTAGTCCGGATGCGGCGGAATGACGCGGACTAGTGAGAAATGCTGCGCTGCAACCAAATAAGCCGAGGGATTCGCTCGCCTTGTTTCCCCAGCGAAACCGGAATGACGGTTCGTTGACAGTGCGGGGGGCCGGTCCTAGTTTTTGCGCCGCACAAAAGAGGGCGGCTACCAAAAAACGCGGGGCGCACACGCGCATCCCAAGCTAAACCAACCGCCTTCGTTCAGGGATCTTTGCCGTCATGAAAGTACTGGTGCCCGTCAAGCGGGTGATCGACTACAACGTGAAAGTTCGCGTCAAAGCGGATCAGAGCGGCGTGGACCTCGCCAACGTCAAGATGTCCATGAACCCGTTCGACGAGATCAGCGTCGAAGAGGCCGTCCGGCTGAAGGAGAAGGGCAAAGCCACCGAGGTCATCGCCGTCTCCATCGGGCCGCAACAGGCATCGGAAACCATCCGCACCGCTCTAGCCATGGGCGCCGACCGCGGAATCCTCGTGAAGACCGACGCCGAGGTCGAACCTCTGGCCGTCGCCAAGATCCTCAAGGCGATCTGCGATATCGAGAAGCCCTCGCTGGTCATCACCGGCAAGCAGGCGATCGACGACGACAGCAACCAGACCGGCCAGATGCTGGCGGCGCTGCTGGGCTGGGCCCAGGGCACGTTCGCGCACAAGCTCGAACTGGAAACGGACAGCGCCAAAATCGAGCGCGAAATCGACGGCGGGTTGCAGACCGTCGAAGTAAAATTGCCGGCCGTGATGAGCGTCGATCTGCGCCTCAACGAGCCGCGCTACGCCTCGCTGCCCAACATCATGAAGGCGAAGAAAAAGCCGATCGACGAGAAATCGCCGGCCGATTACGGCGTCGACATCACGCCCAAGCTGAAGGTCCTGAAGGTGAGCGAACCGCCCAAGCGCCAGGCCGGCATCAAGGTCAAGACGGTCGCCGAACTGGTCGGCAAGCTCAAAGAAGTGGGGGCGATCTAAATGGCATCGCTCGTCATCGCAGAACACGACAACAAGGTCCTTAAAGAAGCGACCGCCAAGACCGTGACCGCCGCCGCCCAAGTGGGCGGACCGGTGCATGTGCTGGTCGCGGGTCAGGGCTGCGACGCCGTCGCCGCCGCCGCCGCGAAGCTTTCGGGCGTCGAGAAGGTGCTGGTCGCCGACGATGCGCTCTACGCCAAGATGGTCGCCGAGACGATGGAGACGCTGATCCTGTCGCTGGCCGGCAACTACGACGCGATTCTCGCGCCGGCCACGACCAACGGCAAGAACTACATGCCGCGCGTCGCCGCCAAGCTCGACGTGGCGCAGATTTCCGAAATCATCGCGGTGGACAGCGCCGACACGTTCCAGCGCCCGATCTATGCCGGCAACGCCATCGCCACGGTGCAGGCGGGCGCCGGCAAGAAGGTCATCACCGTGCGCACCACGACGTTCAAGGCGGCGGGTGAAGGCGGCTCGGCGAGCATCGAGAAGATCGCCGCGGCGGCCGATCCGGGGCTTGCCAAATTCGTCGGCGAGGAGCTTTCGAAGTCCGAGCGTCCCGAACTGACCTCGGCCAAGATCGTGATCTCCGGCGGGCGCGGCATGCAATCGGGCGACAATTTCCACATGCTCGACAGAATCGCCGACAAGCTGCACGCCGCCGTCGGCGCATCGCGCGCGGCGGTCGATGCCGGCTTCGTGCCCAACGACTACCAGGTCGGACAGACCGGCAAGGTCGTGGCGCCGGACCTCTACATCGCGGTCGGCATCTCCGGCGCGATCCAGCATCTCGCCGGCATGAAGGATTCCAAGGTCATCGCCGCCATCAACAAGGACGAGGAGGCGCCGATCTTCCAGGTCGCCGATTTCGGCCTGGTGGCCGACCTCTTCAAGGCGGTGCCCGAGATGGAAGAAGAGCTCACCAAGCTCGGCTATTGAGCCAAGGATAAATCGCATGACTATCGAACGCATCGGCATTATCGGCGCGGGGCAGATGGGCACCGGAATCGCCCACGTCCTGGCGCTGGCGGGCTACGACGTGGTGCTCGACGATTTGAACAAGGACACGCTCGCCAAGGCGCTGGAACGCATCGACAAGAACATGCACCGCCAGGCGGCGCGCGGCCTGATCAAGGACGATCTGATCGCGCCCGCCATGAAGCGCATCCGCACCACGGTGGCGCTCGACGACATGAAGGACCGCGACCTCGTCATAGAGGCGGCGACCGAGGACGAGGCGACCAAGAAGAAGATTTTCCAGGAACTGTGTCCGCGCCTGGGACCGACCACGCTGCTGGCGACCAACACCTCGTCGATCTCGGTGACACGCCTGGCGACGGCGACCGACCGGCCGGAGCATTTCATCGGCCTGCATTTCATGAATCCGGCGCCGCTGATGCAGCTGGTCGAAGTAATCCGCGGCATCGCCACCGACGATCCCACCTTTCAGGCGGCGCTGGAAGTCGTCAAGCGCGTCGGCAAGACCGCGGCCTATGCCGAGGACTTCCCGGCCTTCATCGTCAACCGCATCCTGCAGCCGATGATCAACGAGGCCGTCTACACGCTGTACGAGGGCGTCGGCAATGTCGAAGCCATCGACACCGCGATGCGGCTGGGCGCCAATCATCCGATGGGGCCACTGCAGCTGGCGGATTTCATCGGGTTGGACACGTGCCTATCCATCATGCAGGTGCTGTATGAGGGCCTGGCGGATTCCAAGTACCGCCCCTGCCCGCTCTTGGTGAAGTATGTCGAGGCCGGCTGGCTGGGCCAAAAGACCGGCCGCGGCTTCTACGACTATCGCGGCGAGCATCCGGTTCCGACGCGGTAAGATACTGGAACAAGTCTCCACTTTTTTCTTTATTGACTTGGGTAATACTTCGATCTCATGATGACCCTTGGCCATTGGGGTTATTGATGTCGCGCAAAACCGCTCTAATGCTGGCATTCGCGCTGGGATTGACGTTGTGGTCCCCTGCTGGCGCCGTCACAATCGGAACCCCCGATCCCGTAGGCGTCTGGAAAAGCACAATGGCGTGCGGCGGCGACCGCTACATCATGGCGACGCAAATCTGGCGCGATCGAAACGGTGACTATCGGAGCCGAGCTGAATTTCATCCCATGCCGGGATCGAGCGGCATAACGGCTTCCTACTTCCAAACCGTGGAGGTCGATGGAGACTATGTTTACTTCGACCCCACCGGCTGGGATGTCCGCCCACCCGGCGATGCGAAATTGCAGCCTGGAGAATACGAATTTCATTCCAACGATGTTCTTGTCGAAACCGAATCATCCAGCACTTGCCAAGGCAGCGCGCTGACGCGCCAAACAACTACGGACGCTCCAGACCGCGTCGCGGCCATTTCTTCCGATCAATCTCCAGCGACGGCGGAAATCGCTCCGCGAGTTCCGCCAAGACCGGCAAGCTCGCTGGATCGTAGTCTTGACGCCATCGTCCAAGCGGACTCTCGTAGCTGGGTGTTCAACCGCTACGACGTCGGAAGCATGTCGAACGCGCGTGTGATTTCGCGCTCGAAACCCCAGCGATCAGTAGTTATCTACGGAGAATATACATTCAACGGTGGCTCTCGAGGCTGGATAAAGGCGCGGATTAAGCACGGAGTCGTTGCTTGTGTGCAATTTTGGGACGGACCTTCGTGCCGATCGCTTGGTCAACCTGCGTCACAAGCATTGCTAGGTGCTCTTTTGCGGGGGGCGATGAGTGGTGGAGGCGGTTCGAGCGGAAGTGGGAGAACGACCGAACGGGATCAGGAAAACCGTGATTTTTATGCTTCGCAACGAGCCATCCAGGCCACTCAGGATCAGGTCGACCGAATGTCGGAGCCACATGAATAGACTTATCCGGTGGGGATCTCGGTGCGTCGAAGGCTTTTGACGGCGGCGGCAGTTGCGGGCGTGGCAGCAGCGGCGATCGGGCTCTATTTCATCGACGGGTTTTCGGTGCGTACTTCGTGGATCGTTTCGGTGCCTTCCAAGATAAACGACGCGCAATGCCAAGCCCTCGCCGCGAGCCGGTTCGAGCCACATGTCGCCCAAGAGGGAGTAGCGCGGAGCAAGCTCGATCCCACTAAGGCCATTCCGGCCTGCCGGGCGGCGCTGAGAGACGATCCGAACTCGCCGGCGACGAAATTCCGCCTGGCGCGGGCATTGGAAATCGCAAAGTCCTACGGCGAAGCCTTCCGTCTCTACACGGGATCGGCGCAGCAAGGCTATGCGGCGGCGCAAGGCGGTCTTGGCCAGATGTACGAGCACGGCAGAGGCGTGGTGCAAAACTATGCGACGGCGGCGGACTGGTACCTTAAGGCGGCCGATCAGAACAATCCGCCGGCGCAGGACGCGCTTGGCGCCTTATATCAACTGGGTCACGGCGTGACGCAGGACTTTGTCCAGGCTGCAGCCTGGTACAGAAAGGCGGCCGATAACGGCTATGGGACCGCCGAAATCAATCTCGGCAGTCTGTATCTTACCGGCCACGGCGTCACGCGTGACATGACGCAGGCCGCGTTCTGGTACCGCAAGGCGGCAGAGGGCGGGGTGGGACAGGCGCAGCACAATCTGGGTCTGATGTACGCGACAGGGCAGGGCGTGAGGCGCGATGACGTCCAAGCAATCACCTGGTTCCGCAAAGCCGCCGGCCAGGACGTTCACGAGTCGCAGTTCAACCTGTCATTGATGTACGAAAGGGGGCAAGGCGTTCCAAGAGATCACACGCAGGCTCTCGCGTGGCTGCGCAAAGCGGCCGATGGCGGACTTGGTCCGGCGCAGAACAATCTCGGCGCGTCGTATGAGAACCAGACACCGCCGGACGACAGGATGGCACTTTCCTGGTACCGCAAAGGTGCCAGCCAGGGCGATGGCACGGCCGAGTATAATCTTGGGCGATTTTACGGTGCCGGACGCGCCGTGCCGCGCGACCACACGATCGCGCTGGGATGGTTTCGGCGCGCGGCGGCACACGGCTATGCCCCAGCGGCCAAGGTCGTACGTGTCCTGACGCGAGGTCCCGCGCGCGGCCGGCGAGGATTCACGCTCGGCAATCTGATCAGCGCCTTCTTCCGCGGCTACAACAGCAGCAATGGCGATGCCCATTGGGACGATCAATATTGGCGCGACGTCGCGGCTGACCATGCGCGGCAGGAGAATGAGGCGGCAGAGGCGGAGATGAATGCTCCGCGCGAATGACCGGACATCATTGCATTGAACGTGCGGCATTCTAAGCTGCAGCGCATGAAAACCACTCGCATCGGCGTCATCGGGCTCGGCCAGCGCATCGCGCATGTGCTGCGCGCCATGGACGAAGTCGGTTGGAAACTCAATGTCGCGGGCTATGCCGATCCCAAGCCCGTCGGCCTGCCGATCCTGGCCGAGCGCGATATCGCGCCCGGCAAACCCTATGCCAGCGTCGGCGCGCTGTTGAAAGACGGGCCGTTCGACCTCGTCATGATCGGATCGCCCAATCATTTGCATTACGAGCATCTGCTGGCGGCGTTCGAGGCCGGCACCCCGATCTTCGCCGAGAAGCCGATCGTGCGGACTGAGGACGAAACCTTCGCGCTGGCGCGGCATCTTAAGGACAAGAAAACGCCGCCGCTCTATATCGGGCTCGTCATGCGCTCCATGCCGATCGTGCGCGAGACCATCGCGCGCGTCGATTCCGGCCAGCTCGGCACGCTGGTGTCGATGGATGCGACGGAGCATCTGCCGCCGGAGCATGGCGGGTACCTGGCGCGCAACTGGCGGCGCAAGACCGAATGGGGCGGCTCGTTCTATCTCGACAAGGTGTGCCACGATTTCGATATTTTCGGGCGGCTGGCGCGGGCGCGCCCGTCATGCGTCGCCAGTTTCGGCGGCAAGCGGATCTTCGATTCCGAGCGGAAGGACGTGGCGCGGACCTATTCCGACGGCTCGCCGGCCTACGCGATGCGCGACGCGGGCTGGGCCGGCGCCAACGACGCCTTCCACTCCGACATGGACGTCGCCGACCACCAGACCGCCATCGTCGAATATGACAGCGGCTTTCAGCTGTCGTTCCATTCCAACAGCCATGTCAGCCTGGGCGAGCGGCGCTGGTACATCGCCGGCACCGACGGCACGCTGCTGGCCGACCTGGTGCGCAACAAGCTGATGATCCGCGGCGCGCTGGACAAGGCCAAGCCCGAGCGCATCGACTACGCCAATCGCACCGACGACAACCACAACGGCGCCGACCAGGCGATGGCCAAGGACCTGCTGGCGACGCTGGAAAAAGGCGCGGCATTTCCGGTGACGCCCTATGAGTCGATGGAGGCGGGGTTGACCGTCATGGCCATCGACCGCGCGATGGCCGAGCGGCGGCTGGTGGACTGCGCGCCGATATGGGCGGAGTACGACGCGGCGCGCGGCGCCTAGGCCAGCGGCTCAAAGGGGGCTTCCATTCTAAGTTCCGCGAGCAGAATGCCGTCCGTCATGGCGAAGGTCTTGCGGTGGACGAAGCCGCGCGCCTGCAGATAGGCGAGAAAACCGGAATCGGCTTCATATTCGAGCATCCGGATGGTCGCGGCATTCGCGGTCAGCAGGTAGCGCCGCAACTCGCGCAGCAGATAGCTGCCGAGCGTTTCGCGCGCCGACGGCGGAACCACAAGGAAGATCCGGAATTCGCCCGGCGGCGCGTGGATGACATGTTCGGCGGCGGCGTAGCCGGCGATGCGACCGTCCTCGAGCGCAACGACATGATGGCGTTTGCCGCCTTGCAGATACGCCCGGCGATTGGTCAGCCATTCGTCCTGGTGCGGGGCGTTGGGGATTTCGGCCAAGGATGCGTTGGCGAGTTCGAGGATTTTGGGCCAGTCGGCACTTGAAGGTTCGCGCAAGGTCCAGTTGCTCACGCGCGGCTCCCTCAGAACGGCTTGCCCGCGGTCAGGGTGCGGAAATACGCGATCGCTTCGGGCGCGTCCCATTGGGCGGGGCCGATGGCGCGGCCGATCTCGCGGCCCTTGGGATCGATCAGGACCGTCAAGGGAAGGCCGTAGGCGCCGAAGGCGTGCAGCAGCGCGATGTTGGAATCGACATAGGCGTCGAGCGCCTTGGCGCCATGCGCATCGAGAAAGCCGCGCGCCTCGGCAGAGGTGCCGCGGCCGACATCGACGGCGACGACGCTGAGCTGGCCTTTGGGGAAAGCGGATTTGAGCTTGGCCAGAGCCGGGAGCTCCTTGACGCAGGGCGCGCACCAGGTCGCCCAGAGATTGAGCAGGACATAGCGGCCCTTGAACGCGGCGAGCGACTGGCGCGCGCCGGCGGCGTCGCTGAACGCCACCTGGGGCACGGCGGCGGGAGTCCTGGCCGCCGCGAAGGGCGCCAACGCGGCGGGGGGCCCCGCGTCCGCGTGGACAGGCTTGGGCGTAATCCCATATAGAACGCCCATCAGCGCGAGGGCGGCCAATACGGCGCCGATAGCGTATAAGTGCCAACGAGAAAGCGTCACGGGCGTCTCATGGTTGCGAACAAAATGTGGGGCGGCCGGTTCGAGGGTGGTCCCGCATCCATCATGGAGGTCATAACGCCCTCCATCGATTTCGACAAACGGCTGGCGGCCCAGGACATCGCCGGCTCCAAGGCGCATGCCCGCATGTTGGCGGTGCAGCAGATCATCTCGCACCACGACGCCGAGGCCATCGTCAAGGGCCTGGACACGATCGGGCAGGAAATCGCCGACGGCAAATTCACCTTCAGCCGGCAGCTCGAGGACATCCATCTCAATATCGAAGCGCGGCTGGCCGAACTGATCGGCGACGCGGCCGGGCGGCTGCATACGGCGCGCTCACGCAACGACCAGGTGGTGACGGACTTCCGGCTCTGGGTGCGCGAGGCCTGCGTGCGCGCCGACAAGGGGCTGGAGGCGCTGCAGCGCGTGCTGCATGTCCAGGCCGAGGCGCATTACGGCACCGTCATGCCGGGCTACACCCATATGCAGCCGGCGCAGCCGGTGACGTTCGGGCATCATTGCCTGGCCTATGTCGAGATGTTCTATCGCGACCGCGGACGCTTCGGCGATGCCAGCAAGCGGCTGAACGAGTCGCCGCTGGGCGCCGCGGCGCTGGCGGGCACGCCGTTCCCTATCGACCGCGATGTCACGTCCAAAGCTCTCGGCTTCGCGCGGCCGATGCGCAATTCGCTGGACGCCGTGTCGGCGCGCGATTTCGCGTTGGAATATTTGAGCGCGGCGACCATCACCGCAACGCACCTGTCGCGGCTGGCGGGCGAGATCGTGCAGTGGTCGACGCCGGCTTTTGGCTTCGTGCGCCTGTCGGACGCGTTCACCACCGGCTCCTCCATCATGCCGCAGAAGCGCAACCCCGACGCGGCGGAGCTGATCCGCGGCAAGACCGGGCGCGTGCTGGGCGATTTCGTGGCGCTGGCGACGGTCGTCAAAGGCCTGGCGCTGGCCTATGGCAGCGATCTGCAGGAAGACAAGGAGCGCGTGTTCGACGCGGCCGACACGATCGAGATCTGCCTGGCGGCGATGGCGGCGATGTTCGCGGATCTGACCGTGAACGCCGAGGCGATGCGGGCGGCGGCGGAAGCGGGATATCCGACCGCCACCGACCTCGCCGACTGGATCGTGACGCGCTTGAAGAAGCCGTTCCGCGAGGCACATCACATCGCCGGCGCCATCGTCAAGCGCGCCGAGGATTTGAACCTGCCGCTGGAAAAGCTGCCGCTTGCGGAGATGCAGGCGATCGAACCGGGCATCGGCCAAGACGTGTTCGCGGGTCTGTCGCTGGAAGCCTCGGTCAAGTCGCGCATGAGCTATGGCGGCACGGCACCGGACCGGGTGCGCGAACAGCTGAAGTTCTGGAAAGAGAAGCTGAAATGAAGCGGCAACTTGTCATCGCAATCGCCCTGGCGCTCGCCCTTTCCAGTTGCGGCGTGAAGAACGATCTGGTGCTGCCCGACGGCAAGCCGACGCCCAAGGGCCAGAAGGATCCCTCCAAGCCGCCGGCGCAGCAGCAACAGGGGATATGAACCATTTTTCCTATAGCGGCGGCGTGCTCCATGCCGAGCAGGTCGACCTGAACGCGCTGGCCGATGCGGTCGGCACGCCGTTCTATTGCTATTCGAGCGCCACGCTGGAGCGGCATTACCAGGTGTTCGCGGCCAGTTTTCCGAAAAACAGCCTGGTCGCGTTCTCGGTCAAGGCGCTGGGCAATATCGCGGTGCTGAAGACGCTGGCGCGGCTGGGCGCGGGCGCCGATGTGGTGTCGGGCGGCGAACTGAAGAAGGCGTTGCGCTCCGGAATTCCCGCCGAACGCATCGTGTTCTCCGGCGTCGGCAAGACCCGGGCCGAGATGACGCTGGCGCTGCAGGCCGGCATCTATCAGTTCAATGTCGAGAGCGAGCCGGAACTGGAGGCCTTGAGCGAGGTTGCGGCGGGCTTGGGCACGACCGCCCCGATCACCATCCGGGTCAATCCCGATGTCGACGCCAGGACCCACGCCAAGATCACGACCGGCACGTCGGAAACCAAGTTCGGGATTCCCTGGAGCCGGGCGCGCGAGGCTTATGCGCTGGCGGCCAAGCTGAAGGGGATCGAGGTCGTCGGCGTCGATGTGCATATCGGCAGCCAGATCGTCGATCTGGAGCCGTTCGAGCAGGCGTTCGGCAAGGTGGTCCAGCTGGCGGCGCAACTGCGCGCCGACGGCCATACGATTGCGCGCCTCGACCTCGGCGGCGGATTGGGCGTGCCCTATATCGAGAACAACGAGCCGCCACCGGACCCGTCGGCCTATGGCGCGATGGCGACACGGGTCACCGGGGGGCTCGGCTGCCGCCTCATCCTGGAACCCGGGCGCCTGATCGCCGCCAATGCCGGCATCCTGGTGTCGCGGGTGCTGTATGTGAAGCGCGGCGAGCACAAGAACTTCGCCATCATCGATGCCGGCATGAACGACCTGATCCGCCCCGCCCTGTACGAATCCCATCACGAGATCGTGCGCGTTAACGAAGCGCAGGCGAACAGTCCGCGCGGGCGCTATGACGTGGTGGGTCCGGTGTGCGAAACTTCGGACATCTTCGCCTCGGAGCGCGAACTGCCGGAGCTGAAAGCCGGCGAACTTGTGGCGATCCTGACCGCCGGCGCCTATGGCGCGGTGATGTCTTCGGCTTACAATGCGCGGCCGCCCGCGCCCGAAGTGCTCGTCAGGAACGATCAGTGGAGCGTGGTACGGCCAAGAATGGATGATGACGCGCTATTCGGATCCGAGCGAATTCCGCACTGGCTCGCGGGCTAAACGCATTGAGCAGTACGTGCTCGCGTCGCGCGCCGCGCTGGCGTGGGAGCGCGTCTGGCCGGCGCTGTGGCCGGCCAGCGGCATCGCGGGATTGTTCGCCGCGGCGGCGCTGGTGGACGCCTTCGAGCCGCTGCCCTGGACGCTGCATGCGCTGATCCTATCCGGTGCGATCACCGCTATCGGCCTTTGCCTGTATTTCGGCTTTCGCGATGTGCGCAGGCCCAGCTGGAGCGAGGGCGCGCGGCGGCTGGAGCGCAGCAGCGAGCTTGCCCACCGGCCGATCTCCGAGGCCGGTGACACCATGGCGCTCGGCAAGGGCGATGCGCTGGCCGAGGAATTGTGGGCGCTGCATCTGCGCCAATTGCTGGCGGGTACGGCGAGACTGCGGCTCGCCTGGCCGTCGCCCGGACTGCCCAGGCGCGATCCGCGCGCGCTGCGCTTCATCGTGCTGCTGCTGCTGGCGGCGGGCGTGGCCATCGCAGGCTCGGATTCGGCGCGGCGATTGTGGGCCGGATTCAACGACACCGGCGCGGCGGCCAGCGCGACCGTCGATGCCTGGATCGATCCGCCACCTTACACCGGCGAAGCGCCTATCTATCTCGGCCCCGGCATGAGGCTCGCCGTGCCGGCGGGATCGGTGCTCAATCTGCGGGTGCACGGCGCCGGACATCTGCCGGGCCTGTCGCTGGATTCGCGAAATGCGGAGACTGCCGGCTTTGCCGGCGCGCGCGGCGAATATGCCGCCACCTATCCCGTGCTGGCCGACGCGCGGGTGCGGGTGCGCAGCGGCGGCCGCGCCATCGGCGACTGGACCATCACCGCGATCCCCGATCGCGCGCCGAGCATCGCGTTCACCGCCGCGCCGGGCAGGACGCAGCATGCGGCGCTGAAACTGTCGTATCGCGCCAGCGACGATTACGGCGTCGCCACGATCCGCGCCGTCATCACGCCGCACAACCGGCACGGCAAGGCGCTGATCGTCGAGATGGCGCTGGCGCTCAACGCCGCCAAGACCATCAACGATTCGAGCTATTTCGACCTGACGGCGCATCCTTATGCCGGCCTCGACGTCGACATCGTGCTGCAGGCGGTCGACGGCGCCGGACAGGTGGCGGCGACCAAGCCGGTGACATTCAAGCTGCCGGCACGCGTCTTCACCAATCCGTTGTCGCGCGCCCTGATCGAGCAGCGCCAGAACCTGTCGACCGGCACGACGCCGCAGGACCGCGGCCGCGTCGTGCATATGCTGGATGCGCTGTCGATCGCGCCGCAGATTTTTTATGCCAACCAGTCCGGCGTCTATACCGGCATTCGCGCCGCGCGCTGGGCGCTGGCCAATGCCGGACATGGCGAAGACGTCGAGCATGTCGAAGACCTGTTGTGGCAGATCGCGGCCGGGCTGGAGCGCGGCGGGCTGCTGTCGGCGGCGGAGGACTTGCGCCGGCTGCAGGCGATGCTGGCGCAGGCGCTGGCGCAGGGCGCGCCGCAGGAAGTGATCGACGAATTGCTGCAGCGCTATCAGGACGCGATGCAGCGCTACATGCTGGCGCTGGCGGCCAACCCGTCGCAGGGCGCCGATGCCGCGCCGCCGCCGGGCACCAAAGTGCTGAGCCCGCAGGATTTGCAGGCGCTGCTGAAGATGATCCAGCAATTGGCGCAAAGCGGCGCGCGGGCCCAGGCGCAGCAGATGCTCGCGCTGCTGCAAAGCCTGCTGGAGAATCTGCATCTGGGCAACGCGGGCGACGGCGCCGGCAACGATCCGCAGAACCAGGCGCTGAGCGGCGCGATCGGGGGCCTGAGCGAACTGATGGGCAAGCAGCGCGGGCTGCTCGACAAGACCTTCAAGGGCCGGCAGGGCGAGGCGGTCGATCCCAAGGGCCTGCAGAAGGAGCAGGGCGATATCCAGAAGCAGCTGGGCGAAATCCTCAAGGGCCTCGGCGCCCATAATATTCCGGAGCCGGGCGCGCTGGGGCGGGCCGACCGCTCGATGGGCCAGTCGGGACAGGAACTGGGCTCGAGCGATCTGAACGGTTCGAGCACGGATCAGAAGAACGCGCTCGACGCCCTGCGCAGCGCGGCGAACGATCTGGGCAAGAGACAGATGAAGCAGTCGGGCCAGGGCAAGCCGGACGGCGACGACAACGATCCGCTGGGCCGCGCGCGCAACGGCAGCAGCCTGGGCAGCGATGTCAAAGTGCCCGATGCCTCGCAACTGGAACGGGCCCGCAACATCCTGATGGAACTGCGCCGCCGCGCCGCGGAGCGCGGCCGGCCGCAGCAGGAGCTGGATTACATCGACCGGTTGTTGAAGCAGTTTTAGTTTTTGTTTTTTCCTCCCCCATTGTTATGGGGGAGGTGGATCGGCCGCTACTTCAGCGGCCGAGACGGATGGGGCGGACGCTGAGCGCCGCTCTGCGGCGCTGGGCCCCCTCCGCCTCGCTTCGCTCGGCACCTCCCCCGCAACAACGGGGGAGGAAAACTTACTCTCCCGCCCGGGCGAATCGGACTTCCAGATTGTGCGTGCCGGCGGGCGGGCTTGAGAGCCGGGTGCGGAATTTCGCGATGGCGCCGGGCTTCAAGGTCGAAACGCCGGGCACGAAGGTCCAGTGATAGAGCTCATGCCGGTCCATATCGAACAGCGCCACGCGGACCAGCGGCACGGTCAGTTCGTGATCGCTGCGATTGACGATCTTGCCGGTGACGGCGAGGACCTGCTGGCCGTCCTCGCTCTGGCTTTGATAGGCAACGTCGGAAAAATCGATGCCGTGCGGATTCACTGGCAGACCGGCGGCGGCATAGAAGGACGAGGTTTGCGGCACCCAGGTCGCGACATTGTCGCGGAAGCTGACCGCGGCCCAGCCGATCGTCAGGATGAGGGCGACGAGCAGGAGCCAGCCGCCGGCGACGGCGGCCCGGCCGGCCCAGGGCCGCGATGGCGTGCGGGCGGGCGCGGCTGCCACGTGATCCTCCGCGGCGATACTCGCGGACGGTGCAAAGGCGGCGACGCGCGGCGCGGCGGCGATGCTCACGGGCTCGGGCTCGGGGGTGCGTTGAGGCTCAGGTTCCTGGACGAAAATCTCGGCTTCGGGATCGGGCTCGGGGGTCGGGCCCAATTGATGCCAGACATTGCCGCATTTGGCGCAGCGCACGCTGCGGCCGGCGGCCGGAAACTTCGCCGCGTCGGCCTGGTAGCGGGTCGCGCATTGGGGGCAAGTCAGAATCATACGGCGCAGTGTCTCCGATTGAGACAAAAATAGCTTCAAGGCTCTGGCCCTCGCAAGGCTTGGGCCCTGTAGGTCCTTGAATCGGCGCAGGAACCTGTTTCCTCTTGGCCGGAACGCGCCTTATGGTCCAACCCCATGGTTCGCTTCGAAAATGTCGGCATGCGCTACGGCGCCGGCCCGGAAGTGCTGCGCGACGTCACGTTCGTGCTGGAAGCGGGCTCGTTCACCTTCCTGACGGGCCTGTCCGGCGCCGGCAAGACGACACTGCTCAAGCTGATCTACCTGGCCGAACCGCCGTCGCGCGGCTTGATAACCCTGTTCGGCAACGACATGGCGACGGCGCGGCGCGGCGATTTTCCCGCCATGCGCCGGCGCATCGGCGTGGTGTTTCAGGACTTCCGGCTGCTCAGCCACCTGTCCGCTTTCGACAATGTCGCGCTGCCGCTCAAGCTCGCGGGCCGGCACGAGGGCGACTACGAGCACGATGTCGAGGAACTCCTGTCCTGGGTGGGGCTGGGCGACCGGATGCAGGCGCGGCCGGCGACACTGTCGGGCGGCGAGCAGCAGCGCATCGCCATCGCGCGCGCGGTGGTGGCGCGACCCGATCTGCTGATCGCCGACGAGCCGACGGGAAATGTCGATCCGGAAATCGGCGCGCGGCTGATCCGCCTATTCGGCGAACTCAACCGGCTGGGCACCACGGTGCTGATCGCGACGCATGACCGGGCGCTGATCGAAAGCACCAAGGCGCGCGAGATGCGGCTGGTCGACGGCAGGCTGGTCGAACTGCGCTCCGCGGTGCGGCCATGAACCGCTCTTCGGGACGCCTGCTGCCGCGCGAGAAAGGCGCCGCCCCGCTCGACGTCGTGATCGGCGTCATGGCGTTCCTGGCGGCGCTGGCGCTGGGCGCATCCCTGGTCGCCGAGCGCGCTTCCGTCGGCTGGCGCGCCGGACTGTCGGATCGTTTGACCGTGCAGATCCTGGTGCCCGAGCATGGCAATGTCGCCGCGACGCTGGCGCATGAGACCGCTGCCGCGCTCGAGGTGCTGCGCGCGACGCCGGGCATCGCCCATGCCGCGCCGCTGTCGGAAGACGAAATGCAGCGGCTGGTCGAGCCCTGGCTCGGCAAGGGCTCGCTGGTCGCCGAACTGCCGCTGCCCAAGCTGATCGACGCGACGATCACGCCGGGCGCCGGCGTCAATCTCATCGCGCTCGGCGCGCAGTTGAAACGGGCCGCGCCGGACTCGCAGCTCGACGATCACGGCCACTGGATCGCGCGGCTGAAGTCGCTGGCCGATACGATCGTGTGGAGCGCCTGGGGCATCCTGATTCTCATCGCCATCGCCACCGCCGCGACGGTCGCGTTCGCGACGCGCGCCGGATTGGAGGCGCAGCACGACATGGTGGCGCTGCTGCATCAGATGGGCGCGCAGGCCGGCTTCATCGCGCGCGCCTTCGAGCGGCATTATGCGCTGGCGACGCTGGGCGCCAGCGCGGCGGGCGCCTTCGTCGCGGCGCTGCTGTTCGTGCTGGCCGGCGGCTTGGAGTTCGCCGGCGTGGAACCGGTGCCGTTCCTGCCGCCGGTGGCGCTGAAACTCGCCGAAGTCGCCTGGCTGATTGGCGTGCCGATTGGGGCGACGCTGATTGCCTGGATTACGGCGCGGCTTTCCGTCATGGCGGCCGTGCGCGAAATTTACTGATTAATTCAGAGTGTCCAGCTTTTGCCTGGATTGGCCTCTAAATGTAGCCTCATGGGCATGCGAATCCTCAGCATCGTCGCCGGACTGATCGCGGTGTATGTCGCGGGCTTTCTGCTGTTCGTCGGGACATTGCCCGAACGGCCGACGCAGAAATTGAAAGCCGACGGCATCGTGGCGCTGACCGGCGGCGACGCCCGGCTCGATGCTGCGGTGGCGCTGCTCGAGGGCGGCACGGGCCGGCGGCTTTTGATCTCCGGCGTCAACAAGACATCGACCAAGGCCGAGCTGAAGACCCTGTCGAGCGGCGGCCGGCGTTTCGATTGCTGCGCCGATATCGGCTATGCCGCGGAAGATACCTATGGCAACGCGGAAGAAGCGGCGGCCTGGACGGCGCAGCATCGCTTCCGCAGCCTGATCGTCGTCACCGCGAGCTATCACATGCCGCGCAGCCTGCGCCTGTTCGGTTCGCTGATGCCGGACGTGAAGCTGATCGCCTATCCGGTGGAGCCGGCGGGCGTCGACATGTCGGCCTGGTGGCGTCCGGGCACGCTGCATCTGCTGCACAACGAATATCTGAAATATCTGGCCAGCCTGGCGATGACGGCGGTTGACCGCAGGAGCACGGACGGCAAGGCTCACGCCGCGACCTGATTTTCTGCCCCGCATGACCATCATCCGTTCGACGCTGTTCCTGATCTGGTTTGCCGCGACCACCGCGGTGCTGGCGCTCCTGTTCCTGCCGGCGCTGGCGGGTCCGCGCGCGATCACCAGCTGGATGGCGCGGCTGTGGTCGAAGCTGACCTTCTTCGGCTTGCGCGTCTTCGCCGGCACGAAGTTCGAAGTGCGCGGAACAACGCCGCCGAACGGCTCGCTCATCGCCATCAAGCATATGAGCATGTGGGACACGATGGCGATCTACACCGTGCTCGACGATCCGGCGATCGTGCTCAAGCGCGGGCTGCAGTTCATTCCGTTCTATGGCTGGTATCTGTGGAAAGCGCGGATGATTCCGATCGACCGCGACGGCAAGGCGAGCGCGTTGCGCGCCATGGCGGCGCTCGCGCGGGCCGAGCTGGCGGCGAGACGCAGCGTGGTGATTTTTCCCGAAGGCACGCGCAAGAAAGTGCGAGCGGCGCCCGACTACAAACCCGGTGTCGCGGGCCTGTACGGCCAGCTCGGCGTCCCCTGCGTGCCGGTGGCGCTGAACTCGGGCCTGTTCTGGAGCGGGCCGATGGGCTTTGTGAAAAAGCCGGGCACCATCGTGCTGGAATTCCTCGACGCCATTCCGCCCGGCCTGCCCCGGCGAGACTTCATGCCGCGACTGGAAGCGGTGATCGAAGGCGCGACGAACGCGCTGATCGCCGAAGGAGAAAATCAGCTGGAGCGCCGCAATTCGCGTTAGGCGTTGAACCGGCGGTCCGCCTCTGCCAAAAATGGGCGCAGCCAACGTGCGGGGCCCCCTCGTGAATCGCAATCAGATCCTGCTCGGCATCATCGTTGCCGCCTTGCTCGCCCTGGGCGCCGCCGCCTGGTACATCCTGGGCGAGCGCCCAAGCGACACGCTCGCGGCGACCACGCCCGTCACGACGGCCGACGACCGCACGCTGGGCGATCCCAAGGCGCCCATCACGGCCATCGAATATGCGGCGCCGCAATGTCCGTTCTGCGCCCATTTCAACGCCGAGGGCTTTCCCGTCCTGAAGGCGAAGTACATCGATACCGGCAAGGTGTTCTATATTTTCCGCATGTTTCCGATCGGCGAGGCCGACGTGCCCGCCGAATCCCTCGCGCGCTGCCTGCCGGCCAACCAGTATTTTGCGTTCCTCGACCTGCTCTACCGCAGCCAGGCCAGATGGGACCCGGAAAACGGCGTCGCGGACACGACCGGCGCGCTTGTCGCCATGGCGAAGATCGCCGGCATGGACCGCGACAAAGCGCTGGCCTGCATGGCGGACACCAATCAGCAAAAGCGCATCATGGCGGTCGCCCAGGACGCCGCGAGCCGCTACGGCATCAGCGGTACGCCGACCTTCGTCATCAACGGCGAAGTGGAGACAGCGGGTGCGGAATGGTCCGAAATCCAGGCCAAGCTGGACTCCCTCCTGGCGAAGAAATAGCCGTCCGTTCCGCGCCCAAACGCAGTCGCCGTGTTCGGCTCGCAGAACGTTTCAAGAACGAAAACTTGATTTTAATGCCTGAAGGCGTTAGCTACGTGACCTACCACGGGCACATCGGATGAGCGATATTTCCCGCCAGATCTGGGACATGAAGTACCGGCTGAAACAGCCGGACGGCACGCCCATCGACGGCGACTTCGCCGACACCTGGGCGCGCGTGGCGCTGGCCGCGGCGGCCGCCGAGGCGCCCGAAAAACGCGGCGAGCAGGCGCTGGCCTTCGCCGGCGCGCTGGCGGGCCACCGCTTCCTTCCCGCCGGGCGCATTCTGGCCGGCGCCGGCACGGAGCGGAGCGTCACGCTGTTCAACTGCTTCGTCATGGGCACCATCGAAGATTCGATGGACGGCATCTTCACGGGCCTGCGCGAGGCGGCGCTGACGCTGCAGCAGGGCGGCGGCATCGGCTACGACTTCTCGACGCTTCGCCCCAAGGGCTCGGCCGTAAAGGGCGTCGCGGCAGACGCTTCGGGCCCGGTCTCGTTCATGGATGTGTGGGACGCGATGTGCCGCACCATCATGAGCGCTGGCAGCCGGCGCGGCGCGATGATGGCGACACTTTCTTGCGATCATCCCGACATCGAGACCTTCATCGACGCCAAGCGCGAACGCGGACGGTTGTCGAATTTCAATCTCTCGGTATTGGTCAGCGACGCGTTCATGGACGCGGTGAAGGCGGGCGGCGACTGGGAATTGAAATTCGCCGGCACGGTCTATCGCACCGTCAAGGCCCGCGCGCTGTGGGACCGCATCATGCGCGCCACCTACGAGACCGCCGAGCCCGGCGTGATCTTCATCGATCGCATCAACGAAGAAAACAATCTCGGCTATTGCGAAACGATCAGCGCCACGAACCCCTGTGGTGAACAACCACTTCCACCTTACGGCGCTTGTCTGCTGGGGTCGATCAATCTCGCCAAGCTGGTCAAGCAGCCTTTCGAGGACGGCGCGCAGCTGGACATCGCGGAGCTCGAGCGGCTGACGCGCGTCGCCGTGCGGCTGCTCGACAATGTGATCGACGTGTCGCGCTTTCCCCTGCCGCAGCAGCGCGCCGAGGCGATCGCCAAGCGCCGCATCGGGCTGGGCGTCACCGGACTTGCCGATGCCCTGATCTTCTGCCGCACGCGCTATGGCTCGCCGCAGAGCGTGGCGCTGATCGACAGCTGGCTGTCGGCGCTGAGCGACGCGGCTTATCTGGCGTCGGCGGAGATCGCCGCCGAGAAGGGCGCGTTTCCCCTGTTCGACGCGCAGGAATTCCTGTCGCGGCCGTTCACGCTGCGCCTGCCGCAGGCGGTACGCGCCGCCATCGCCAGGAACGGCATCCGCAACGGCTTGCTGACCTCCATCGCGCCGACGGGCACGATCTCGCTGTTCGCCGGGAATGTCTCCAGCGGCATCGAGCCGGTGTTCGCCTACACCTACACCCGCCGGGTCCTGCAGCCGGACGGCTCGAGCACCACCGAAACGGTCGAGGATTACGCCATCAGGGCGTTCCGTGCCCGCTTCGGGCCCGAGGCGGCGCTGCCGGACTATTTCGTCAATGCGCAGACGTTGAAGCCCGAGGATCACCTGGCGGTGCAGGCGGCGGCGCAGCGCCATATCGACTCGTCGATCTCCAAGACCATCAACGTGCCGGTGGAGATTTCGTTCGCGGCGTTCAAGGACGTCTATCTCAGCGCCTATGACCAGGGCTGCAAGGGCTGCACGACCTATCGGCCCAACGATGTGACCGGATCGGTGCTGCAGGCGGAGCCTGCCGCGCGGCCGCGCGACGAACCGGCTGCGCCGAGCCGCGCCCGCGAAAGCTCCGGCGGCGTCGTGTATATGACAAGGCCGCTCGACCGGCCGGACGTGCTGATCGGCCAGACCTACAAGATCAAATGGCTGGACAGCGATCACGCCTTCTACATCACGATCAACGACATCGAGAAGGATGGGCGGCGGCGGCCGTTCGAGGTCTTCATCAACTCCAAGAACATGGAAGCCTATGCCTGGGCGCTGGCGCTGACGCGGATGATCTCGGCGGTGTTCCGGCGCGGCGGCGACGTGTCCTTCGTGGTGGACGAGCTCAAGGCGATCTTCGATCCGCGCGGCGGGCAATGGAGCGGCGGGCGCTATGTGCCGTCGCTGATGGCGGCGATCGGCGAGGTGATCGAAAAACATATGATCGACACCGGCTTCATTGCGCCGCGCGATGCGACTCTTTTGTCGGAAGAACGCCGCGCGCAGGTCGCGGCGTCGGTGCCCGAGGAGCGCCGCGCCGTGGCGATGGCCGCGGAAGGCGCGCCGGCACGCTTCTGTCCGCGCTGCAGTTCGGCCAGCTTCGTCAAGCTGGAAGGCTGCGATCAGTGCCTGTCCTGCGGCTATGCGCGCTGCGGGTGAGCACGCCCTTTACCATTACGAACGCCAAGGCGCGCGCCCTGATCCTTGCGAAGAGCGCCCTGGCCGGCGTGCGGCAGGAGGGCGGCGCGAAAGCGGTGGCGCCACTGATTCAAAAGCTCGGCTATGTGCAGATGGACTCGATCAAGATCATCGAGCGGGCGCATCACCACATTCTGTATTCGCGGCACAGCGGCTACCGGCCGCGGCACCTGGACCGTCTGCAGGCCAGGACGCCGGCGCTGTTCGAGCATTGGACGCACGATTCGTCGCTCATTCCGCTGGAGTATTATCCGCACTGGTGGCATCGCTTCTCCAAAAGCAAGGCAAATGTCGAAGCCTGGCACGCACGCGTCGGCGACGTGCGCGTACTGAAGACGGTGCGCGAGCACATCGAGGAGCACGGCGCCTCGCGGGCACGCGACTTCGCGCATCTGGGCGGTCGCACCGGGCCGTGGTGGGGCTGGGGGCCGGCCAAGGCGGCGCTGGAATATCTGTGGCGCACGGGCGAGCTCGCCGTGCTGGCGCGCGACGGCTTCGAGAAGATCTACGATCTTGCCGAGCGGACCATTCCGGCGGAGTTGCGCGCGGCCAAGCCGACGCGGGCGCAGACGCTCGACTGGGCGTGCAACGCGGCGCTCGATCGGCTGGGGGCCGCGACCTCGCGCCAGATCGCCGATTTCTGGGGCCACGCCTCCATTCCCGAGGCCGCGCAATGGATCGCGTCCGAAAAGAAGAAGAAGCGGCTGATCGATGTGACACTGGAAGCGGTGCCGGGGCTGCGCGGCTTTGCCGCCGTAGCGCGGCCCGACATCGAAGTGCAGATCGCGGGCCTGCCGCAACCGACCTCGCGCCTGCGCGTGCTGTCGCCCTTCGATCCGGTGCTGCGCGACCGGGCGCGAGCGGAGCGGATATTCGGTTTCGACTACACGATCGAGATCTTCGTGCCGGGCCACAAGCGCAAGTTCGGCTACTACGTCTTTCCGCTGCTGGAAGGATCGCGCTTCGTCGGCCGCATCGACATGAAGGCGGAGCGCAGCGCCGACCGCCTCGCGGTCAAGGCGCTGTGGCTGGAGCCGCGCCTGAAGCTGACGGCCCAGCGCAAGGCCAAGCTGGAGCGCGAGCTGGAACGCCAGGCCCGGCTCGGCGACGTGCGCGACATCCTGTTCCCGGCGACGGCGCTCAAGACCGGCTAGATTACGGCGCATGAAATATTCCAGCCGGTTCTTCCTCTATGCGCCGCTGGCGCTGTTCTTGGGCCTCGCGGCGGCGGCGGGCGCCCTGTGGTGGCGCGCGGCGGATGCGCTGTCGAGCCGCCTCGATGCGCTCAACGGACATGAAGCGATGCCCGGCGTGACGCTGCATTTCGCCTCCAAGCGCGTCAGCGGCTTTCCCTTCAATCTCGACGTGGTGTTCCAGGATCTGCGCCTGACGATCGCGACGCCGCATGGGCCATCATCGTGGCGCAGCCAGAATTTCGCGCTGCATGCGCTGACCTATGGCCGCGAGCAGATGATCTTCGAGGCGGCAGGCCGGCAACTGTTGACCTGGACGGATCTGAAAGGCGGCGCGCATGCCCTGCCGTTCGAAGTCGGCGAACTGCACGCCAGCGCGATTGTGGGCGCGCGCGGATTGTCGCGCTTCGATCTCGACCTGATCGGTCTGGGTTCGCCGGCGCTGACGGCGGGACGCGTTCAACTCCATGCCAGGCTGGCGCCGAACGGCGCCTCCATCGACATCGCGGCGGCGGCCGACGCGGTGCATCTGTCGCCGCAGCTCGCGTCCCTGTTCGGCGCCGACATCACGCAGCTTCGCCTCAATGCCTCCGCCACGCCGTCGCGGACCTTCGACGGGCTGCGCGCCGGGCGCACCGACTGGGTCAGCGCCGCCGAGACCTGGCGCAAGGCGAATGGACGCCTTCGGGTCGACGATCTGGAGATTTCCTGGAACCGGTTGAGCGCGGTGGGCAAGGGCACGCTGGCGCTGGATGCGTCGCATTCGGTCGAAGGATTGCTGGATTTCAAGGCCGTTGGGATCCAGACCCTGCTCGATACGGCAGCGCGGCGACGCGTGCGCGGGGCGGCCAATGCCGGCATCGCGGCGGCGCTGCTGGATCGCGCCGCGCTGGCCGGCAACAACGAGGCCGGATTGCTGGGCGCGGTCGTCGGATTTCATGGCGGCACGGTGAGCGTCGGCGACGAGACGGCGACGACGCAAGAAGCGCTTTACTGACGCCTCTTCTTTGTCTTCTTCACCGCCGCCGCGACCGTATTGCGGCCGAAGTTCACCGCGGCGCTATCCTGACCCGCATCGACGATGCCGCGGCGCAGCGCGCGGGTGCGGGTGAAGAGCTTGAACAACGCCTCGCCGTCGCCCCAGCGGATCTGGCGCTGCAGCGCACTCAAATCCTCGCTGAAGCGGCCCAGCACTTCGAGCACCGCGTCCTTGTTGTTCAAAAAGACGTCGCGCCACATGGTGGGATCGGACGCCGCGATGCGTGTGAAGTCGCGAAAGCCGCCGGCGGAATACTGGATCACCTCGCCTTCGGTGACGCTGCGCAAATCGTCGGCGGTGCCGACGATGTTGTAGGCGATCAGATGCGGCACATGGCTGGTGACGGCGAGGACCAGATCGTGATGCTTGGCGTCCATCACCTCGACCTTGCTGCCGAGCGCTTGCCAGAATTTCGTCAGCGCCTTGACGGCGCGCTTGTCGGCGCCTTTGGGCGGGGTGAGGATGCACCAGCGGCCGTCGAACAGTTCGGCGAAGCCCGCTTCGGGACCGGACCGTTCCGTGCCGGCGACGGGATGGGCCGGAATGAAATGCACCGCCTTGGGCATGTGCGGGCCGACATCGGTCAGGACCGCGCCCTTGACCGAGCCGACATCGGTGAGGATGGCGCCCGGCTTCAGATGCGGGCCGATGCTCTTGGCGAGCGCGCCGAAGGCCCCGATCGGTGTCGCCAGAATAACCAGATCGGCGCCCTTGACGGCCCTGGCCGCGCTCTCTTCGAGACTGTCGGCGAAGCCGACGCGCCTGGCGATCCTGAGCGCGGCCTTGCGGTCGTGGCCCACGATATGGCCGGCGACGTGCTTGCGGCGCATCGCATGGGCGACGGATGAGCCGAGCAGGCCGACGCCCAAGATCGCCACCCGATCGAACATGGGCTTGTTCATTGGCGCGCCGCGAATTCGGCCAGCGCCGCGACGACGGCGCGGTTGGCGTCTGGCGGTCCGACGGTCAGGCGCAGGCAGTCGGGCAGGCCGTAAGCGACGACGCCGCGCAGGATCAGACCGCGCGAGGCCAGGAAGTGATCGGCGTCTTGCGCCATACGGCCCTTGTCCTTGCCGAACTGGATCAGGATGAAATTGCCGACGCTGTCGTTGACGCCAAAACCCAGCTTGCGGATTTCCGTCGTCAGAACGTCGCGCCATTTTTCGTTGTGCGCGAAATTGGCTTCGACATGGGCGCGGTCCTTCAGCGCGGCGGCGGCGGCGCGCTGCGCCGGAACCGAGACGTTGAAGGGCCCACGGACGCGGTTGAGGACGTCGGCGACGGCGGCGGGACAATAGGCCCAGCCGACGCGCAGGCCGGCCAGGCCATAGATCTTCGAAAAGGTGCGCGTCATGACGACGTTGGAGAAATTCGCCACCATTTCGATGCCGGGTTCGTAGTCGTTGCGGCGGACATATTCGGCATAGGCCGCGTCGATCACCAGCAACGCGCCGGACGGCAGGCCAGCCTGCAGGCGGCGGACTTCGTCATGCGGCAGATAGGAGCCGGTCGGATTGTTCGGATTGGCGATAAAGACCAGCCGCGTCTTCGGCGTCACCGCCGCCAGCATGGCATCGACGTCGGTGTGCAGATTCTTCTCGGGCACCACGACCGGCGTGGCGCTGTTGGCGAGCGCGGCGATCTTGTAGACAAGGAAGCCATGTTCGCTGAACATCACCTCGTCGCCGGGGCGCAGATAGGCGGCAGCCAGCAGATTGAGGAGTTCGTCCGACCCGTTGCCGCAGACGATGCGCGCCGGATCGAGGCCGTAATGTTCGGCGATGGCCTCGCGCAGGATCTTGGCGCTGCCTTCGGGATAGATGTCGATGCCGTGCGCCACCGACTGAAAGGCCTCGACGCCTTTGGGGCTGGCGCCGAGCGCGGACTCGTTCGAGCACAGCTTGACGGCGTTCACCACGCCTTCGATGTGCGCGCGCCCGCCGACATAGGGCGCGATATCGAGGATGCCGGGCTTGGGCGTCGGGTTCATGTCGTCACCTGGATGAGCGGATTGGCGTAGCTGCCGACACAGGCGACGCGCAGGATCGCGTCGCCTTCCAGTTCCAGGAGCGCGCCGAGGCGGGGATCGTCGTCGCGCACGAAGCCGGCGATTTCGAGGAGATGCTGGCGCGAGCTGCTTTTCGCCGCGTCGCGGGTGACGGCCAGAAGGCGCGACTCCAGGCCGGCCTGCTTGAGCACGCTCTGCAGCTTGGTCAGGCTGAGCGTGTCGCCTGCCTCGAGCAACAGGAGCGTCGTGTCGTCGCCGCTCGGCTCCGGCCCGAGCGTGCCGATGACATAGGCCGCGGGCGCGCCGGTCAGCGGCAGCGTGGCGACGACGCGCGGGCCTTTCTGGCCGCTGGGCGTCAGCTGGGCCCACCAGGCGCGGGCGTTCTCGTCGCTCTCGGGCGGCGGCACCACCCCGAAAGCCTCCGCGTCGCCGGTGCATTCCTGCGCGATGGCGGTGGCGGAGAGATGGCTTTTCATCGCCACCTGCGAGCCGAACAGGTCGCGCGCCAAGTCGCGGAACGGACCGGCGCGATCCGCCGAATAGACATGAATGACCCGCTGCGGCGAGGCGGACGCCGCCATCATCTCGCGCCAGATGCGCAGCAGCACCGGAAACGGCAGGCTGCCGGTGTGGCGCGCGGCCAGGCGGCGCAGGCGGACCGCCTGCTGCGCCGGCGAGGTGGCCTCTGCCATTTGCGCGCGCCGGATCAGCAGGTCGTGGATCTTGTCGTCCAGCGCATCCAGCTTGACCGGCAGATCGGCTGGCGGGGTCTTACGCGGCGGCATTCTTCCAAAAACCCTTTGGCCCATGAAGTTAATCCCAGCGGTGGGCGTCGAGGCCGAAGGGGCGGTATTGATAAGGGCGGGAACAGGCAAAATCAAAGCGGCACGGGACCCGCGTTTGACACAGGTGCCCGCGCGCCTTAGCAAACCCGCCCCTGCCCAGGGCTGGCCCTGGAATCTTCAATTGGCGGATTGGATCGACGGGCACATGGCCGAATCCCCCAAATTCCTGCGGCCGGTGACCGCGGCCGACGCCGATGTCGGCCATGCGATCGTGTTCGACGCGCCGCTGACGCTGGATTGCGGCAAGACGCTCAAACCCTTCACCGTCGCATATATGACCTACGGCGCGCTGAACGCGCACCGGTCCAACACCGTGCTGGTCTGCCATGCGCTGACGGGCGATCAGTTCGTGGCGTCCGACCATCCCGTCACCGGCAAGCCGGGCTGGTGGGACACGATGGTGGGACCGGGCAAGCCGATCGACACCGACCGGTTCTTCGTGATCTGCGCCAATGTCGTCGGCGGCTGCATGGGCACGACGGGGCCGGCGGAGATTTGCGCCAGCACCGGACGTCCCTATGGCCTGGATTTTCCCCTCGTCACCATTCGCGACATGGTGCGGGCGCAGGCCATGCTGCTCGACGCGCTCGGCATCGAGAAGGTGATGAGCGTGATCGGCGGTTCGATGGGCGGCATGCTGGTGCTGCAATGGGCCGCAAGCTTTCCAGGCCGCGTGGTCTCCGCCGTGCCCATCGCCTGCGCGGCACGCCATTCGGCGCAGAACATCGCGTTCCACGAAGTCGGCCGCCAGGCGATCATGGCCGATCCCGACTGGAAGGGCGGGACATATCAGCTGCATGGCACGCAGCCCTCCAAAGGCCTGGCCGTCGCCCGCATGGCGGCGCATATCACCTATCTGTCCGAGGCGGCGCTGCAGCGAAAGTTCGGGCGCAGCCTGCAGGATCGCGAGCAGATCTCCTTCGGCTTTGGGCCGGACTTCCAGATCGAGTCCTATCTGCACCACCAGGGCGTCACCTTCGTCGACCGCTTCGACGCCAATTCCTATCTCTACATCACGCGGGCGATGGACTATTTCGATCTCGCCGCGGAGCAGGGCGGCACGCTGGCCGAGGCGTTTCGCGGCAGCAAGACGCGGTTCCTGATCATTTCGTTCACCAGCGACTGGCTGTTTCCGACGGCGGAGAACAAGCATGTCGCGCACGCGCTCAACGCCACGGCCGCGACGGTGAGTTTCGTCGAGATCGCGACCGACCGCGGCCATGACGCCTTTCTGCTGGACGAGCCGGAATTGTTCGCCACGGTGCGCGGCTTTCTGAACTCGGTCGCCGCTTCGGTCGGCGCATGAGCCTGCGCCCCGATCTGGCGGCCATCGCGGAGATGATTCCGCAGAGCAGCCGCGTGCTGGACGTCGGTTGCGGCGACGGCGCGTTGCTGGAGCACCTGGCCGCGACCAAGGGCGTCGACGGACGCGGCATCGAACTGGTGCAGCAGAATGTGAACGCCTGCGTGGCGCGCGGCCTGCCCGTGATGCAGGGCGACGCCGATACCGATCTGGGCGAATATCCCAGCGCCGCGTTCGACGTGGCGATCCTGAGCCAGACCATCCAGATGGCGCGCAGTCCGCGCGACGTCCTAGATCACCTGCTGCGCATCGGGCGGCGCACGGTCATTTCGCTGCCGAATTTCGGCCATTGGCGCGTGCGCCTGTCGCTGCTCGCCCACGGCCGCATGCCGCGCACGCAGGCGCTGGGCTATGAGTGGTACGACACGCCCAACATTCATCTATGCACTATCGCCGACTTCGTCGCCCTGGCGAACGAAACCGAGGCGACGATCGAGCGCGCCCTGGCGCTCGATGAAAAAGGCCGCACACGGCCGATGCGGGCCGAGGCTTGGGGCCCCAATCTGCTGGCCGACGGCGCGATCTTCCTGCTGCGCGGAAAATAGCCGAACCGGCGGACGGCTCGCGGCCGTCCGCCTGTCAAGCCTAGCTCGCGCCCAGAAGGTCGAGCGCCTTGGCGAAGTGCTCGACACCCATTTTGTATTGGCCATGGCCGCAGAAGGTCCGCGCGCCATTCACCTGCTGGCGGGCGGAGGCGTAGTTCGGCGACTGCTGATTGGCTTCCAGCGCCGCGTTGGCTTTCTTTTCCATCGTGATACAGCCGATCACGGTCTCCGGCGCGGCCGCCTGCGCGGCATAGACGCCGGTCGCGGCGAGGGTCAGACACAGAGCGGCGGCCGAGACGGCCGATTTCGAAAAACTCATTACTTCCTCCTGTTGAATGCCGGCGGGCCGGCGAATTTGGACTTGGGAAGGAAGCAATGAATTGTAAGGGCCCGCCAATCACCGTTGCGTGCGGCGCATTGCGGGCGCGTAAGGCGCACACTGTAAATCCCGCGCAAATCCCGAAAAAAGCGATTGCCGATTTGCGCAACGAGTCCGGCGCGCATGACCGCCCTGCATGACGCAGAGAGGTTCGCACTGTTGCGGAAAAAAACTAGCGCGACGCCTCACGCTTCCGTGACGGACAATATTGCGCGCGGATGAACTGCGATTAAGGAAGATCGCTCATCGTCGCCGGCGCATCGCGCGCCGGCGACCATTGCGGCACTGCTTTCGCGGCGCGCGCCGGGACGGCGCCGTAGAACGTCTTGCCGGCTTCGACGATGTGAACGCCCGAGAGACCGGGAAACACGCGGCGCAGCAAGCGCTCCCAGCCGGTGCCGGTGCGTACCAGGCGGCGGCCATGGAACGGCGGCACATAGAGCGCACGGCTCCAGGACAGCGGCTCGAACAGCGCGCCGCGCAACAGACGATCCAGTTCGCCGCGGGAAAACGGCCGGCCGACCGCGAACGGCGAACGTTCGAGCTGCGCCCACAGGCTGGCGCGATTGGGCGCCACCAGCAGCAGGCGCCCTTCCGGGGCCAGGACGCGCCAGAGCTGGCGCAGCAAGGGACGGGTGGCGTCGGCACCTTCCAGGCCGTGCACGACCAGGATGCGGTCGAAGAAGGCATCGGGGAACGGCAGCGCGCCCTCATCGGTAAGCGCGGTGAGCGGCCGCAGGGCGGGCCAGGCGACGACGCCCTGCTGCGCCGGCATCAGCGCGACGACCCGTTCGGCCTCCGACTGGAATTGCCTCAGATAGGGCACGGCGAAGCCATAGCCCAGCAGGCAGCTGCCCCGGGTAGAGGGCCACAGCGCGCGAAGCTGGCGCGCGATGATGCGCCGCGTCAAAAGGCCCAGGGGAGCCTCGTAGAAGTCCGCAAGGTCGGCGGCGTCGAGCTGCATGCGACTTGCGTAGCGCGACGCCGCGTCCGGTTCAACGTAAGGGCGCGGACTGATAGCGTGGCCCGAAGGATGGCCCAATGACCGCTCTGCGAATCGAACTCGTCGCCTGCCTGAAGGACAATTACGCCTATCTCGTGCACGATTCCGATGCCGGGCTGACCGCCATCGTCGATCCGTCGGAGCCGGAGCCGGTGCGGCAGGCGCTGGCGCACCGCGGCTGGACGCTGACGCATATCCTGAACACGCATCATCATTTCGATCACACGGGCGGCAATATCCCCCTCAAGGAGCAGTTCGGCGCCAAGGTCGTGGGGCCCGAGAAGGACCGCGAGCGCATTCCCGGCATCGATACCGGCGTCGTGGAAGGCGAGGGCTGGTCGTTCGGCGCCCGCCGCGTGCCAGTATTGGAGATCCCGGCCCATACGCGGGCGCATATCGCCTTCGTATTCGACGATGCGGTGTTCACCGGCGATACGCTGTTCGCGATGGGCTGCGGCCGGCTGTTCGAGGGCACGCCGGCGATGATGTGGGCGAGCCTTGCCAAGCTGATGACGCTGCCCGATGCCACGCGGGTCTATTGCGGCCATGAATATACGCAGAGCAATGGCCGCTTCGCGCTGACGCTGGAACCGGGCAATGCGGCGCTGGTCTCGCGCATGCGCGAGGTCGATGCCGCGCGGGCGAAAAGCGCGCCGACCATTCCCTCGACGATCGGATTGGAAAAACAGACCAACCCGTTCCTGCGGCCGGCCTCACCGGAGATCCGCCATTCCCTCGGGCTGATTCACGCCGGCGACGTCGATGTGTTCGGCGAGATGCGCAAGCGCAAGGACAACTTCTAGGACTTATTTATCGCCGTCATCGTCGTCGCCGTGATGGTGATGCGAGTCGTCGCCGTCTTTATCCTTGTCCTTGTCATCGGAACCGCCCGTGACGGCATCGGCGGCGCCGCTGACGACGCTGCCGGCGACATGGGCGGTGGTGCTGACCACGGTGGTCGCGACGCTGACGCCGGCGCCGACGATGTCCGCCGCCACGCAGCCCGACAGCACAAAACCCAAGAGGCCGACAACGGCAACCGGCAGAAGCGCGCGCATGGCGAAGTCCTTTCGAGGCAAGCGGCATGATCGCATAAGCCGCGTCAACGAACCACTAATTCGGGGCGGTTCCCACATTGAAACTTCGCCATGGAGCGGCGCCCGGACGCGGGATAGGCTGGCGACATCCGGGGGGAACTCATGTCAGCCATCCATTTGCCGATCCTCAATCTGTCGCTTGGCGGCCTCAGCACCGAATTCACGATGCTGGCGCTTGCCGTCGTGCTGGGCCTGTTCCAGCTCCTGATCGCAGCGCGTGCCGGCAACAGCCAGCGCGGGCTGCGCTGGAATGTGGGTGCGCGCGATGCCGCGCCGCCCGCGGTGGGCAAGGTCGCCGGCCGGCTGGAGCGCGCCTTCAGGAACTTCATGGAGACCTTCCCGTTCTTCGCCGCGCTCGTCGTGCTGTGCGCGCTCGCCGGGCGGCACAATTGGGCGACGGTGTGGGGCACGCAGGTCTATCTGGCGGCGCGCATTCTCTATCTGCCGCTCTACGGTTTCGGCGTGCCGGGCTTGCGCACGCTGGTGTGGCTGGTCGCGACGCTGTCCATCATCCTGCTGCTGGTCGCCCTGCTCTATCCCGGCCTTTAGAGCGCGGCGAACAGCACTTCCGCCGCGGCCCAGTTCGGCACGATGCGTTCGGCGCCGGCTTCGCGCAAATGCGCCGCGATGCGTTCGTTCATGTGGCCGCCGCCGGAGAAGCCCCAGACGCGCATGCCGGCGGCGCGGCCGGCCAGCACGCCGTTGACGCTGTCCTCGATGACAAGGCAGCGGGCGGGGTCGACGGCGAGCGCGCCAGCCGCATGCAGAAAGAGATCGGGCGCCGGCTTGGCGTGGGTGACGTGCTCCGCCGAATAGACATGCGGCGCGAAATGATCCCACAGGCCCGTCTTGCGCAGCTTGGTGCCAAGCCTGCCCACCGTGCTGGAACTGGCGACGGCCTTGGCATGGTGGATGGAGGAGACCGCGCGCAAGGCACCCGGGACCTCGGTCAGCCGCTGCGCGATGGCGATGCGCATGCCTTCGCCTATGGCGGGACGGATTTCTCCGACGATGGAGCGGCCCAGCCGCGCCTGGCCATCGGCTTCCAGCGCCTCGTAAAACGCCTCGTCGCTCATGCCCATGAAGCGCGTGGTGAATTCATGGCGATCGTAGTGCAGGCCGATGGCGGCGAGAATCCCGGTCTCGACCTCATGGGCGAGAACCTCGCTGTCCACCAGAACGCCGTCGCAATCGAAGATGATGGCGGAAATCATGCGCCGGGATAGGCGATTTGCGGCGCGAGAGCCACTCACGAAAAACTGCCAAATCTATCCGGCGAATTCGAAGGCGATGGCCGAGAAGTGCAGCACCGCGGCGACCAGCACGAAGGCGTGCCAGATCGCCTTGTGGTAGGGGATGCGCTCGATGACATAGAACGCGACGCCCGCCGAATAAACGAGGCCGCCGGCCACCAGGAGCCAGAAATCGGTCGCGCTCATCGCGGCATGCAGCGGCTGCAGCACCGTCACGATCAGCCAACCCATGGCGAGGTAGAGGCCGAGACTCAGCCATTCGAAGCGGCGCGGGAAGATCACCTTCATCGCGACGCCGAAGCTGGCGCTGAGCCAGATCGCCGCCAGGATGATGTCGCCATAAGGCGCGCCGAGCCGGTTGACCGCGAACGGCGTGTAGGTGGCCGCGATCATGATGAAGATGGCGGCGTGATCGAAACGGCGCAGGATCTGCTTGGACGGACCGTGCGGCGTGAGGTTGTAGGCCGCCGAGAAGCAGATCATCGCCAGAAGGCCGGCGCAGTAGACGAAGACGCTGGCCTGGGCCGGCAGGCCCGTGACGCGCCAGAGCAGCCACAGGCTGGCATTGATGGCGAACAGGATGCCCAGCACGTGCACCGCCGCGTCGGCGCGGTGTTCGAGCTGCGAATAGATCCGTTCGGCTTTTTCAACCAGGCTCATGGAACTGCATATGGTGATTGCAGGGCGTTTCGTCCATTTGGCGAATGTTCGCACGGCAGATTTACCGCGGCCTTAACCGCTAGGGTGAACGCATCTGTCCATGGCATGGCTGGCCCGTCAAAACGGCATTTTCAGCCCTGTCCGGCGCGGTGATAGACGTGACGCTGGGCCTTGCTGGACGATTTGTCATGAAATTGCTTGCCGGTTTTCTGGGCGCTGCCCTGCTCGTTCTGCCCACGACGGGCGGCGCCGCGGAGGCGCCGGTGCGGGTGATGATCGTCGGCGGCTTCCATATGGGCAATCCCGGCCGGGACCTGCACAACAGCCAGGTCGACGACATGTTGTCGCCGGCACGGCAGACACAGATCGTGGCTGTGACCGATGCCATCGCGCGCTTCAAGCCCACCGTTGTGGCGGCGGAGTGGCCGGCGGACATCGCCGCGACGCGCTATGCCGACTATCGCGCCGGCAAATTGCCGCCGTCGCACAACGAGGTCGTGCAGCTTGGTTTCCGCCTGGCGGCGACGGCGAATTTGACAAACTTTTACGGCATCGATGTCGATGGCGACTTTCCCTATGACGCGGTCGACAGCTACGCCAAAGCGCATGGCCAGAGCGCCTGGCTGGCGGACGCGAACGCCCAGATCGAAACCTTCGTGCGCAAGCAGGACGATATCCTGAAGAAGGGCAGCGTGGCGGACGCGCTGCGCTTCCTGAACGATCCGGCGCTGATCGCGCAGGGCAACGCGTTCTATCGCACCACGCTGCATGTCGGTGGCGGCGCGGTGCAGCCGGGGGCGGACCTTTTGACGGCCTGGTACCGGCGCAACTTCCTGATTTGCGCCAACATCGTCCAGCTGGCCAAGCCCGGCGACCGTATCGTGGTGTTTTACGGCTCGGGCCACGCCTTCCTGCTGCGCCAGTGCGTCGCCGAGACGCCGGGCTTCGAACTGGTCGAAGCGAACGACTATTTGCCCAAATAGCGTCGGCGCTGTTCAATGCCGCGGACCATTCTGCGGCGGGACAGATGAACCGGACCTGGCTTTGGGCAATGGCATTCGCGGGCCTTTCCACGGCGGCGCAGGCGCAGAACTATGGCGTGCCGCCGCCGGACCTGAACGCCAAGCTGGACAGACTGGTTCGGGCCTATCCCGATTTTCTTGAGAGCCATAACGGTCATTGGCTGGTGCTGAAGGACGGACGCAGATTGGCCGTCTCGGACGGGCGGACGGACAAGACCTTCGATCAAATGGTCGAGCATGCCGACATCGACGACATGTTCTACGCCGACTATCCGGCCGGCGCGGAAGCGACGGCGCCGGCGGAGAATTTCGATCCGGGACGGGTGCGCTTCGAGCCGCTGTTCAACGCCATGTACGGCGACTGCGACCGCGGCGAAGTGGCGCCGAAGCTGCGTTCGATTCCCTGGCTGCCCAAGCATGGCGGCGGCCATGTCGCGATCACCACGGCCAACGGCGTGGACAAGGCGCTGGAGGCGGTGGTGCGCGAACTGGACGAACTGCCGGACCGTTACTTGAAATATCTCATCCCCAATTCGGGCACCTACAATTGCCGCAGAATAGCCGGCTCGACCTCACGCTCGGTGCATGCCTGGGGCGCGGCGATCGACATCAACAGCGCGGCATCCGATTACTGGCGCTGGTCGCCCAAGGGCTGGCACAACCGCATACCGGTCGAGATCGCGCGCGTCTTCGAGCGCCATGGCTTCATCTGGGGCGGGCGCTGGTATCACTACGACACCATGCATTTCGAATATCGCCCCGAGCTTCTTTGAATATGCTCAGTAGCTTCCGGAATTGTCCTGGTCGCCGAGCGTGACCACGACATAGTCGCCGCGATGGCGGCTGCGATAGATGTCGACATGGATCATGACGTTGCCGTTGACGATGCGGCGCAGCACGCCGGGATCCGAATTGCCGTCATTGAGCATACGCTCCAGCACGGCGCGATTGTTGACGTCGCCGAAATAGTCGTCGCTTTCGTCCTGGTCGTCCTGGACGCCGAATTTGTGGACGTTGGCGCGGTCCTGGCGGATGATGGCGGCGGCCGATGTCAGCCGCTCGCCGTTGGAATTGAAATGATCGGCGCGGCTGAGGAAGGCGTTGTAGCTGCCGATCAAGTCGGCTGAGGCGGCCGGCGTGGCGGCGGCCAGAACCAGTCCCAGCGCCAGAAGCGATGTGCGAATCATGCGAACCCCCAAAATGCGTCGTGCATATCCTTGCGCGCGATCATGGTCCTTTGGCGGCGAGGCGCCAAGTGGGCTAGACTGCCGCCATGGACGAAGACGACCTGCCGCCCAAACCACTGGACACCGACCCGGGATTTTCCGGCGAACTCGGCCGGACCTTTGCCGGCTTCGTCTGGGTCGCGCTCTTCCTGGCGATCGCCGGCGCGGTGCTCTATGCGGTGACCCGCTGGCTGTAGGGATCACAAGCCCTTGGCGGGATGGGGCCTGATTCCACACGGTCTTGATCATTGTTTTCAGGATTCGAGCTTTTTCCCACGACTTGAAGGCTCGTCGCAGCGCAGCAATTCGGCGGCTTCGTGGCGCGGTTCGCCGTCCCGGCGTAACATGCGAACCGTCGAAGCAGCGGGAGGGCGGCATGAGCGCGGCGGCATTCGGTTCGGTCGAAATGGAGATGCTGTGGCTGAGCATCGTGCTGGGCATTGTCCAGCTCCTGCTCGCCACCTTGTTCAGCGTGGGCGCGCGCGGCTTGCCCTGGGGCGTCGGCGCCCGCGACAGCGCCGCGCCGCCGCTGGGCACGTTCGGCGGGCGCATCGAGCGCGCCTTCAGGAATTTCCTCGAGACCTTCGTGTTCTTCGCCGCTGCCGTGCTGATCGCCAACGCGCTGGGCAAGCATACGGCGACGAGCGCGCTGGGAGCGCAGATCTTTTTCTGGTCGCGCGTCGCCTATGTGCCGGCCTATGCCTTCGGCATACCGTTTGTCCGCACGCTGATCTGGGTCGCGTCCCTGGCCGGCATCGGCATGGTGATGCGCGGCATCTGGCCGGGGATGTAATCGGACCGGCAAACGAAGGCGGAGGCACCGTGCGCTATCTTGCAAGGATCGTCGCGAGCATCGCGATCGCGTTGCCGATTGCCGCCGCGGCCGCGCCGCCGGCGATCACCCTGCCCGCCTATGTGACGCTGCCGCCGGAGACCATTGTGCCTGCCGTGGCCGGCGGCAACGCCAAGCATTGCGGCTGGGGCGAGGTCGAGCTGCCGACGGTCAAAGCGACCGGCGCCGGCGGGCTGCAGCGCGGCGAGGTCTGGCATCTGGGCCTGAAGTTCCAGCACTTTGCCGACAAACCGAAGGGCAAGGAGATCTTCGACAGGATAGCGGCGATGCTGACGGCGCATGGCTGGACGGTGGCCGACGCCCGCGACACGTCTCCCTACACGGCGCTGCTGCACTACGCGAAGAACGGCAGCGACAGCTGGATCGGACTTTCCATCTTCAGCCTGGACTGGATCGTGTTCGACCTGGTGGAGGTCAAGCCGCAGCCGCTGATCTTCATGCTGAGCCCGCCGGCCGCCGCGCCGGAGAAGATCGTGGCGGCCAAGGGCGACTTTCCCTATCTGGCGAGCCTGCCGGATTCGAAATACCGCAGCGGCGCGAGTTTCGATGGGCCGCTGAAACTGCCGACGCATTCGGCCGCGGGCAATGAGATCGTATTGGTCGGCAGCGGCTCGATCATGAAGAGTTACGAGTTGGCCGGCCTGACGACGGTTCAGTTCGCGGTCGTCTATCGCGCCGCGCTGGAGGGCGCCGGCTGGACCATCCTCGACTATTCGCAGAACCCGCATCAGGGCGACGCGTTCATCAGCGCGCATTACGGACAAAACGGCCGCGACCTGTGGGCCTATCTGCACGGCAGCGAGGGCGCCTATTCCATCGCCGTCGCCGACGCGGGCGCCAAGGACGATCTGGCGGCGACGCTGGGCCATGATTGCCATGTCGCGCTGTACGGCGTGCTGTTCGATTTCAACAAGGCGAGCCTGAAGCCGGAATCCGATGCGATCCTGACGCGCGTGGCCAAGCTGCTTGCCGCCCAGCCCGCGCTGAAGCTCGAAGTGCAGGGCCACACCGATTCGGTGGGAAGCGACGACTACAACCAGAAGCTCTCCGAGGCGCGCGCCGCTTCGGTGGTGGCGTGGCTGAGCGTGCATGGCGTCGCCGCGGGACGCCTGACGGCCAAGGGCTATGGCGAGACGCGGCCTGTCGCCAACAACGACAACGACGACGGACGCGCCAGGAACCGGCGAGTCGAGATCGCAAATCCGCTCTGCGCGAAATAGCGTGCAGCAACCAACTGTTCTCATCCTGGGCGGCACCGGCACGTTCGGCGGCAGGCTGGCACGGCTGCTGGCGGAGGATGACCGCATATCGCTTGTCGTGGCAGGACGTTCGCGCGCGGCCGCCGAAGCGTTCTGCCGGACGCTTGCGGCGCGCGGGCCCTTACGCGCCGCCGCGATAGATCGCAACGGAGCGCTCGAACCCGTTCTGAGGGATATGGCGCCGGACATCGTGGTCGACGCCAGCGGGCCGTTTCAGGCTTATGGCGACGAGCCTTATCGCGTCGTGAAGGCGTGCCTGGCGCTTGGCATCTGCTATCTCGACCTCGCGGACGGTTCGGACTTTGTCCAAGGCATCGCCACGCTCGACGCCGAGGCGTGCAGGCGCGGCGTGTTCATCCTGTCGGGCGCCAGCACGTTTCCGGCGCTCAGCACCGCCGTGGTACGCGCACTCAGTCAAGGCTGGACACGGGTGCGCAGCATCACGAGCGGTATCGCGCCGTCGCCGCATGTCGATCTGGGGCGCAACGTGATCGGCGCCATCGCGAGCTATGCCGGCAAGAAGGTGCTGCTGGTGCGCGACGGCAGCGCGGCGACGGGGCGCGGGCTGATCGAGGCGCGGCGTTTTACCGTTGGCGCGCCCGGCATGCTGCCGCTAAAGAGCCGGCGCTTCGCGCTGGCCGATGTGCCGGATCTGCGTATGGCGAAGACGCTGTGGCCGGGGCTGCAGACCATCTGGGTGGGCGTCGGCACGTTGCCGGAAGCCACGCATCGCGGACTGAGCGCGCTGGCATGGCTGGTGCGGCTGGGCATGATGCGTTCGCTCAGCGCGCTGGCGCCGCTGTTTTACCGGGTCGCCAGGCAGGTGCGTTGGGGCGAGCATCGCGGCGGCATGTTCGTTGCGGTAACGGGAGACGATGCGCGCGGCGCGAGGATCGCACGCGCCTGGCATCTGATCGCGGAAGGCGATGACGGACCATTCGTGCCGGCGATGGCGGCGGCGGCGCTGATTGCAAAGGTCGTGGCCGGCTCACCGCCGGCGCGCGGCGCGCGGGCCGCGCTGGAGGAATTGAGTCTGGAGGATTTCACGGCGCAATTCGCGCGGCGGAATATTCGCACCGGGACGTGGACAAGGATGCCGGCGGCGCTGCCACTGTACCGGAGGTTCTTCAGCGATGCGTGGGAAACGCTGCCCCAGCCGATCCGGGCGCTGCATGACGGCGTCGCACGCGCGCGCGGCGTGGCACAGGTGGAGCGTGGTACGGGCATCCTGGCGCGCCTAGCGGCAGCGATCATCGGCTTTCCCAAAGCGGGCAAGGACGTGCCGGTCGAAGTCGCGTTCAGCGCGAGGGACGGGCGCGAGACCTGGACACGGACGTTTGCCGGCAGATCTTTTTCCAGCGAGCAGTTCGAGGGGCGCGGCCGGTCGGCGGGATTGCTGTGCGAACGGTTCGGGCCGCTGACCTTTGGGCTGGCGATGACGATCGAGGGCGATCGGCTGCGGCTGATCGTGCGGCGCTGGAGCGCGTTCGGCGTGAAGCTGCCGTTCTTCCTGGCGCCCCGCGGCGAGAGTTACGAGAGCGTCGAGGCGGCACGCTTTCGTTTCCATGTCGAGATCGGTTTTCCCTGGACCGGGCCGATCGTGCGCTATCGCGGCTGGCTGGTGCCGGCGTAGCGCCCCAAGAAATTCCCAAGCTTTCTGCAAGGGCAGCGCAAACACTCGGGCGCGGCGTTCTGCGACACCTCTTGCGAACAAGCAGAGGGACGGTCATGGGCAAATTCTTCGGCGCGGTGGGCAAGGCGGTTTGGACGGGGGCATTGGCGGTCGTCCTGACGGCGGTGACGGGCGGCATCTGGACGGCGCTGCTGGTCACCAACCTGAAGCTCAGTCCGGCGGTACCGTGGTCGGTGGGGGCGATGGCGGCGATCTCGCTGGCGCTGTGGGCCTGGCTTGGCGGCGCGTGGAGACCGATGCGGACGCAGGGCGCGCGGCGGACTTATCTGCGCGCGACGGCGATTGCGCCGCGCCTGTTCTTCACGGCGCTGAGCGCGGGCGTGGCCGGGCTCGTGGCGCTGGCCGGGCTGTGGATCGTGCTGTTCGAGCTCGTCAAAGTGCCGGGCAACAGCGCGGATTTCTCGGCTCTGCCGCTGGGCACGGTGATCGCGGCGCTGGTCATGGCGGCGCTGGTCGGGGCGGTGTTCGAGGAGGCGGGCTTTCGCGGCTATTTCCAGGGGACGCTCGAGCGCTACCTGCCGGGGCCGGTGGCGATCGTCATCTGCGCGCTGGTGATGGCGCCGGAGCATGCGGCGACGCAGGGCTTCGTGTGGCCAACGATGCTGTTCTATCTGTTGGTCGACGTGATGCTGGGCTTCAGCGCGTATCTGACCAGATCAATCCTGCCGGGCATCGCGGTGCATGCCATCGGGTTGTTGATGTTCTTCGGCGTGGTGTGGCCGGGCGACAAGGAGCGCCTGCTCATCTGGCAGCACGGCGCGGATCTGTGGTTCTGGATTCATGCCGGACAGGCGGTGCTGTTCGCGGGCGCAAGCATCTGGCTGTTCGTGCGCCTGGCGAAGATGGTGCGCGAACCGGCGCGCGCCGCCCTTCACGCGCCCGCCTGTTCGGTCTCTTGAATGCTAACCCCGAGGATACACATCATGACAAACGCAGCTTCGACGATTCCGTCCGTCTCTCCCAGGACGTCCTCCATCCGCCTGTTCGGCTTGCCGCTCTACGATATCGCGTTCGGGACGGGGGCCGAGACGGGCCGCGCGCGCGGCATCCTGGCGATCGGGCGCGTCGCCACGGGAGTCATCGCGATCGGCGTGATCGCGCGCGGCATCGTTGCCGTCGGCGTGGTGAGTCTGGGCCTGCTTTCGGTCGGCGCCGTGTCGCTCGGCGCCTTCGCGGTGGGCGCGGTGAGCGTTGGCGGCGGCTCGGTGGGCGTCGTCTCCATCGGCTATCGCGCCGCCGGCGCGGTGGCAGTGGGGCATCGCGCGGCGGGTGCGGCGACGCTTTCGTGGTGAGCCGTGGATGAGACGAAAACCGCCGCGTCTCTGCGTTTTGTCCTCAGAGATGCGAGCGATGTCCGCCCCGGACGCGCGAGAGGCGGTCGGGGAAAGCCGCATCGGGCCAACCGCTCATCACCTTCGCATCGCCTCCGCGGTCCTAGCCTGCATCGTCCGTATACGGACGGAACCGCTCCGCGGCGGCGCATGCAAGGCCCTTTCGGACGAGCGGCCGACTCACGGAGCGGCCGGCGCCCCAAAGGCCGATGCCGCACGGGTGCACATGAGAAAAGCACCCTTACCTGTCTGGTCTCACGTGTTCGCGGGCGAGGCTTAAGTCCCCATATCCGCTGGTTGTGTTGTGTGGCTCCGTGTTCGTACGGATGTGACTTATATGCCATGTGTTGCGGTATTACAACTATAAGTTGAAAGATATTTTCCCGCCCGCAGGCTGGGTTTTCTTGGCTTGGGGCGCCTGGCCGTGTCTTCTGTGCCCTTCAATCCGTCGTGGACGGCGTCCAAGATTTGACAAGTGACAATTGTCACTATAGGTGCGATATGATCCGGCGCATTCGTCATCGTGGTCTGAGGCGGCTTTACGAAGATGACGACTGGCGCGGCCTGGATGCGCGGCAGGTCGAGAGGATCGCGCGCGTGCTGGCACGCCTCGCGATCGCGACTGAGCCAGGGCATTTGAACTTGCCCGGCTGGCGGCTACATCCGCTGAAAGGCGCGTTGGCCGGATTCTGGAGCGTTACGATCAGCGCCAATTGGCGCATCGTGTTTCGCTTCGAGAACGGCGATGTGACAGACGTCGACTATCTAGACTATCACTGAAGGAGTGCGTCATGCCTATGAAGAACCCGCCCCATCCCGGTCTGTCCGTCCGCTACGATTGCCTGGAGCCGCTGAACCTGAGCGTCACCGACGGGGCCAAAGCACTCGGCGTGACGCGGCAGGCGCTCAACAATCTGATCAACGGCAAGAGCGGAATTTCGCCTGAGATGGCGATCCGACTCGACAAGGCGTTCGGCGGCAGCGCCGCGGTATGGCTCGGCCTCCAGATGGCCTACGACCTGGCGCAAGCGATGAAGAACGAGCGGGCGATCAAGGTGCGGAGGGTGGTGGTGGCGGCGTAGGGCGATCGGCTTTCCGCGCGGGGTTGCAGGAGCGTCAGCGTTGCGGACGGGGCGGCGGGCAGCCAAGCTCCGAGGCAAGAAGACATCCACGGAGAACGCCATGACGGAGCTTCAAGGCAAGGTCGCCATCATCACGGGCGGGGCGAGCGGGATGGGCAAAGCGGCCGCGATCCTGTTCGCGCAGCGCGGCGCCAACGTCGTGGTCGCGGATCTGAACGTGGCGGGCGGCGAAGCGGTCGCGGCGCTGGCGAGCGCCGGCGGTCCGCGCTGCATCTTCCAGCGCACCGACGTGTCGTTGGAAGACGATGTGAAGGCGCTGGTGGCGCGCGCGGTGGCCGAGTTCGGCGGGCTCGACATCATGTTCAACAATGCGGGCATCGGCGGCGCGGTGGGCCCCTTGGAAGAGATCAGCGTCGAGGATTGGGACAAGACGCAGGCCGTGTGCCTGCGCGGTGTGTTCTTAGGGATCAAGCACGCGGCCCAGCCGATGCGGGCGCGCGGCGGCGGCGCGATCGTGAACACCGCGTCGATCGCGGGCGTCTGGGGCTATCCGATGCTGCACGCCTACTCGGCCGCGAAGGCGGGGGTGGTGAACCTGACGCGCTCGGCGGCGCTGGAGTTCGCGGCCGACGGCATCCGCGTCAACTGCATCGCGCCGGGCGGCGTGGCGACGCCGATCGTGGGCGCGTTCGGCGCGAACAAGGAGGCGGTGGAAGCGTCGCTGGCCCGCGGCCAGCCCGTGCCGCGCGCCGGCCAGCCCGACGACATCGCGCATGCCGCGCTCTATCTCGCCGGCCCGCATGCGGGGTTCGTCACGGGCCACACGCTGGTGGTCGACGGCGGCGCGGTCGCGGGCCCGGCGGGGACGTATCGGCGGCCAGGGGATGCGCGGGGTGGCGGCGCGCAGCGGATGCGGTTCGCGGGGCCGAGTTTTGAGCAGGGGTAGGGACTGATCCTTAGGTTCCGGTATAGGTTACCGCAGCTGCCAATGAACCTTTCAAGTGAGCGCGGAGCAAGACTACGTGCCGAACGACCCGGACAATCGAAAGCGCGCATTTGCAGAAGTCGTGACCGTAGAAGCATGGCACCATCCCTTCGGACCCGATACTTCGAAAGTCGATCTTCATGCGGACGTCGTGTTCGCCACCGCACGGGTAGGAGGTGAAACGAATTCTCCTGTGCGGTTTAGACTGCGAATGAAGCGCGCAGATATCGTAGTGGTGATACCGGATTCCGAGCCCGTCGTAGTCGATAAGCGGTCAGTCTCGCGGGACGCTCCGCAGTTTCGAACGAACATCTCGCAATCAACTGAAACGTCTTCGGCGGCAGCGGCGGGCGGCGAGGTTGGGAGCAGCGTATCGGCCAGTGGCCTTAGTGCCTCTGCCAAGATTCACGCGTCCGCTGGTGTCAAAGTGGCATCCACGCAGAAGATTGAAGTGAGTGGCGAACTCGGTTCCATGACTGTCACGCAATCGAAGACCGCAGACGGACATTATCGCTGGACGGTGGAGCCATCGCGAAACGATCAACTAGAGGGGCGACCGTGGGACAGCACGAATGCACCGCGACTCAAATTGAGTGATCGCCGCAAGGATCGCTCAAGGGGAATTCCCCCAACCGTACGCGTAGAAGTGCGCTGTCGGCGCGAGGACATCGATATCTTTGATCTGACGATCAAAGATGAGTCCCTGTTAGAAAAAGCAAAGCGGGCAATGGGTTTTGAAAATAGAATCAAGGCGGCTGAGGCCTACATCCGAGATCAACTTGCGGGCGAAGGATTGGAGGTTTCGAATATGAGCGACGTGTTTGGGTACCTAACGTTCGCTAGCACAACCGCTGATACGTCGGAGCCAGAGTGAGTCATTGGTTAGACGGCACTATTGAGTTGATTAACGCGAAGACTTCGGATCTTCGCGAGCTCGCACAGATAGTTGGAGGGGATCCCCAGAGCTTTTACGTAGGTACGGGATTGGACGGAGTAGATATTTGCGGCCAAGATCTGCGAGGAATGCAGTTTACTAGCCTTTCGAGCGCTGCTGTAAAGTATGACGCTTCCACGCTATTGGACGCAAAGCACTCTACTGAGCTCAACAAGAATCCAAACGCGACGTTTGTCATTTACAACAGGCTTCTCGGCACAGAGCCGCCACCCGATATTCGGGTCGAGGCTGGAAAGCGGATAAGAGATTCATTGAACGAGCGTGGAGTCATCAATCAAGCAGTCAATTTACTCGCCGTGTTGCTCGAGGATCGCCAAGTCGGAATTTTGATGCTTGAAAACTATCCTCGAGGTCGCGGCGTTACAATTGATGAAGCGCTATATTTCATGACGCGCGCAGTTACTGAACGAAAAGAGGAGCGCCTCAACCTAGAAGAGGGTCGGCTCAACCTAGCAGTGGCGCAGGCGGTCGATGCACTGTTGCGGGGCGCCTACATGTATGTGCGACCGCATTTGCTAGTCGCAATGGCGCGACGGCTCGGCAAGTTTCCCGTGGTTAGAGAAGTTCTGATCAGCGCAGTAAGGCGAAGTTATTCGCACTGGGTTGTGGGCGAGAAGGATGAATTGGCAGAGCATCTTGGTGTATCCCGGGACGCTCTTGAGCTTTAGCCAGAACAGCGTGTGGCCGGTGTTCATGCAGATATCCAAGCGCATACCCCCTAGATCATCAATCGCAAAAGACCCGCTGCTAGCGGCGCCTCGTTGCCGCGAAAACTCTCGATCATCGCGGCCAGGAAGGCTCTTGGCCTTAGCTTCGACAGGTCCAACGGGTGACCGGTGCGGTGGGCCCGCAGTGCGGTGAACGCCAGCTGTGTGCGGCCATTGCCGTCGCGAAACGGGTGGATGGCGTTCAGCGTCGCCAGAAAGCTCGCAAGGGCGTTGGCGCAATCAGCCGGTGAGCGATTAAGTAGATGGCGTGTGTCGCGCAGGCCAGCGAACAGGGCATCCATCTCGCGCGCGATGTTCTCCGGGTAGCAGAACGCGCTTTGGCCCTTGAATATGCGCACTCTGCGGAAGCTTCCCGCCCAGGGATAGACGTCCTGGAAGAGGTGGCGATGGACGGCGCGGTAGTGGGTGACGCCCAGGCGGCCTTGCGGCAACGGCTCTTCGGCACGCTGCGCCGACATGGCAAGTTCGTAGCGTTTGAGCGCTTTGGCCCTGCGCAGGCCCGGAGTGTTTTTCAGGACCGTGGAGTTCGGATAGCAGTAGATTTTGTCAGCGGCATCGTACATGGCCGCGCGGCGCTACTTGCCGTATTTGCCGGATAGCGTGTCGCGGCGGACACGCGCGGAGGCGCCCTGCTTGTCCAATGTGACGAAGTCGGCCTGCATCGCTTTGGGCATGTGCAGGCCCTCGACGGCGCTGATTTTGCCGAAGGCGGCGCGGCCGATGATGAAGCGGCCGGACTTGGCGGGCTTGGACTTAGTCATCTGACGATTCTAGCAGAAGCAGGTGCTGCCGGGAATCTATTGTTCGGCGGCAAACGAGGTGGAGATACACCCCCTCACCCGAAATTCGCTCTGCGAATTTCGACCTCTCCCGCGAGCGGGAGAGGTTATCGGGACCTAGTTGTCCAGGAAGCTTCGCAACTTCCGCGACCGGCTCGGATGCTTCAGCTTGCGCAGGGCTTTCGCCTCGATTTGCCTAATGCGTTCGCGCGTGACGCTGAACTGCTGGCCGACTTCTTCGAGGGTGTGGTCGGTGTTCATGCCGATGCCGAAGCGCATGCGCAGGACGCGTTCTTCGCGCGGCGTCAGCGTCGCCAGCACGCGCGTGGTCGTTTCGCGCAGGTTCGCCTGGATCGCGGCGTCGATCGGGAGCACCACGTTGGGGTCCATGATGAAGTCGCCGAGATGGCTGTCTTCCTCGTCGCCGATGGGGGTCTCGAGGGAGATCGGCTCCTTGGCGATCTTGAGGACCTTGCGGACCTTTTCGAGCGGCATGGCGAGACGCTCGGCGAGCTCTTCGGGCGTCGGCTCGCGGCCGATCTCGTGCAGCATCTGGCGGGACGTGCGCACCAGCTTGTTGATGGTCTCGATCATGTGGACCGGGATGCGGATGGTGCGGGCCTGGTCGGCGATCGAGCGGGTGATCGCCTGGCGGATCCACCATGTCGCATAGGTCGAGAATTTGTAGCCGCGGCGGTATTCGAACTTATCGACCGCCTTCATCAGGCCGATATTGCCTTCCTGGATCAGGTCGAGGAATTGCAGGCCGCGGTTGGTGTATTTTTTCGCGATGGAGATCACGAGGCGCAGATTGGCCTCGATCATTTCCTTCTTGGCGACGCCGGATTCGCGCTCGCCCTTCTGCACCGTCTGGACGTTGCGGCGAAATTCGCTGACCGACTGGCGCGTCTCGGTCGCCAGCGCCTGCATGTCGTCGCGCAGCGCGTTGATCTTGTCGCGCTCGTCCTGGACGAAATCCTTCCAGCCCATGCGGGAGAGGCGGCCGACACGGCGCGCCCAGTGGGGATCGAGCTCGTTGCCGAAATGCTCTTTGAGGAAATCCTCGCGCGCGACGCCATGCGCCTCGGCGAGGCGCAGCAGGCGGCCTTCCATGCTGACCAGGCGGCGGTTGATGCCGTACATCTGGTCGACCAGGGCCTCGATGCGGTTGTTGTTGAGCTTGAGGCCCTTGACCAGGTCCATGGTCTCGTTGCGCAGCTTCTTGAAGCGGCGCTCCTGGCCGGTGGAGAGTTCGTCCGATGCCAAGGCCGCCTCGACAGAGGCGTCTTGAAGACGCCCGAGCTTTTTGTAGAGCGCGGCGATGGCGTCGAGCGCCTCGAGCACCTGCGGTTTCAGCGAGGCTTCCATGGCGCTGAGCGGCAGATTGCCTTCGTCGTCGAAATCGTCGGCGTCCGCCGCTTCCTGCGCGGCGGCGTCGGTGGCGGCCTGGTCGATTTCGCCGTTTTCGTTCAGGATGGGGGCGCGCGGCGGCTTGGGCGTCGGCGGCGGGGCCGGCTTGGGCGGCGGCGCGGTGCCGTTGATCTGTGCCAGATGCGCGGCGGACGAGGCGGCCTGGGCGGCGGCAGCGGCCTGGCCTTCGGGGCCGACGGCGTACATCGCTTCCAGGTCGATGATGTCGCGGAGGAGAACTTTTCCCTCGTTGAGCTCGTCGCGCCACACGGTGAGCGCCTCGAAGGTCAAGGGACTTTCGCACAGCGCGCCGATCATCAGCTCGCGGCCGGCCTCGATGCGCTTGGCGATGGCGATTTCGCCTTCGCGGCTGAGCAACTCGACGCTGCCCATCTCGCGCAGATACATGCGCACCGGATCGTCGGTGCGGTCGTATTGTTCGGCGGCGGTGCCGGTCTTGGCGACGACTTCCTTGCCGCCCTCGACGACGGCGGGAAGGTTCTCGTCGGCGCCTTCCTCGGCTTCTTCGCTCTCGATGACGTTGATGCCCATCTCGTTGAGCAGCGACATCGTGTCTTCGATCTGCTCGGACGAGGTCTTGTCCGAGGGCAGGACCTTGTTGAGCTCGTCATAGGTGACGTAGCCGCGGGTCTTGGCCTTGGCGATCATCTTGCGGACGCCGACGTCCGACATGTCGAGCAAGGGCGAATCCGCGTCGCCCGGGGTCTCTTCGCCCGGCTTGCCGGCCTTGGCGGCGACCTTGACGGGAACCTTGCCGTTGGCCTTGGCCTGCGGCTGCAGGCCTTGCGGCTTTTGGCCCGGCTTGAGGACGATGGGCGCCACTTTGGCGGCCTTGGGATCGAGCTTGGTCTTGGCCGCCGGACTTGCCTTTACGGCAGCTTTGGCGGCGACCGCCGGCTTGAGGGCGGGCTTGGCAGCGGTTTTCACAGGGGCCTTACCGGCCGACTTGGCCGCGAGTGAAGGCTTTTTGACTGCCGCCGGTTTGGCCGCTCCATGCTTTTTCACCGATTTTGCCTGTTTCTTGGTCGCTGTCTTGGTCGGCACGTGCGCATTCCGTCAGAAAGGGCCCCTATATAGAGGCGAGTGAATCGACTTTTGAGGCCTTACGGCCTCGGGGCCACTTTTTGAGGCCTAAAGGCCTCGGGGCCACTTTTTGGCGACTACCTCAAGGTGGTAACGAACTCAGTCGCCTTGCGGGTCACCGAGCAGCCTTTGTGCCTCGTTCCAGCTTTCCTCGGTGCCTTCGTTCCGGAAACGCTCCATGGCGCGGGCCCGTTCGGAGGGGCGGCCGGCCGTCTGGCAGAGGTCGTTGGCTAGCCTCAGGAAACCCGCGTCGGCATCTTCGGCATCCGGTTCCGCCGCCGACCGCGCGTTCAACCGCTCGACAAGCTCGGCCATTCCCAGACGTCTCAGATGGTTCTCAAACCCCTGTTTTTCAAGGCTGGAGCCGGAGGCGGCGAGGTTTAGAAGCTCGTGGCGCAAGCTGTCAAGCGAAGCGTCCAAAAGGGGGAGTTCCGCCAGCAGCTCGCCGTGCCGCGCGGCCAGCTCGGGTTCCGCCAAAAGCAGGCTGGCGAGGGCCTGCTCCTTCAGCCGGCGGGCGCCGGCATGGCCGGAGACATAGAGCAGGCTCGACTTCACGCCGGCCGAGACGCCCGGATCGGGAACGAACTTCATGGCCCCGCGCGGACGATCCGTGCCGCCGATGACGCGCTTGGCCGGCTGCCAGTCGCGCTTGGGCGATGGCGCGCGGCGCTTGAAGGCGTCGAAGACCTTCTGGTCGAAGTCGCGGCGGTAGTAGTCCGCGATCTTGCCGTCGCCGATCGCATTGGTGATCTCGCGCAGCGCGCGTTCGAGGCCGGCGCGGCGTTCGGGGGTCGAAAAATCCTTGCCCTCGGTCTCCACCCGCCACAGCACCTGCGACAGCGGCAGCGCATCGTCGAGCACCTTCTTCATCGCGGGCGCGCCGTTGGTGCGCATGAAGGAGTCGGGGTCCTCGCCGGTGGGCAGGAAGGCAAAGCGCAGCGAGTAGCCGGCTTTGAGCTGCGGCAACGCCAGGCGCGCGGCGCGGTGCGCGGCGCGCAGGCCCGCCTCGTCGCCGTCGAAGGCGAGGACCGGCTCGGGCGCGGTGCGCCAGAGCAGCTGCAACTGGTCCTCGGTCAGCGCGGTGCCGAGCGGGGCTACGGCATAGTCGAAACCGCCGCGCACCAGCGCGATGACGTCCATATAGCCTTCGGCGACGACGATCGTCTGCGCCTTGATGCCGGCGGGACGCGCGGCCGCGAAATTGTAGAGCAGCTCGCCCTTGGAAAAGAGCGAAGTCTCGCCGGTGTTGATGTATTTGGGCTTGGCGTCGGCGGAGAGGCCGCGGCCGCCGAAGGCAATGACGCGGCCACGCGGATCGGATATGGGAAACATCAGCCGGTCGTAGAAGAAATCGCGGGGGCTTCGCGCGCCTACGCTGTCGCTAGCGCCCTGCGCCGGCCGCACGACGCCGGCGGCGACCATGTCGTCGACGGTGATGTTTTTCGTTTTGAGATGTTCGATCAGCGTTGCATTGCCGTTGGGTGCGTAACCGAGACGGAATTTCGTGGCGGCCTCGCCGTTCAGGCCGCGCGATTTCAAATACTCGCGCGCCTCGGCGCCGGCCGGCGCGCGCAGCTGCTCCTCGAAGAAAACACAGGCCGCTTCGATGACGTCGTAGAGCGATTTCTTTTTTTCCTCGCGCTCTTCTTCCTCCGGCGTCCATTTGGGCAGTTCGACGCCGGCCTCGCCGGCCAGCCGCTCGACGGCCTCGGGGAAGGAGAGCCCTTCGGTCTCGACCAGCCAGCGGAAGGCATCGCCGCCGGCGCCGCAGCCGAAGCATTTGTAGCGCCGGCGCTCGTTCTCGACCTTGAAGCTGGGGGATTTTTCGGCGTGGAACGGGCAGCAGCCCCATAGCGTGTTGCCCTTGCGCGTCAGCTTCACGCGCCGGCCGACCAGCTGGACGATATCGGTCCGGCGCAGGATCTCTTCGAGCAGGTTGGGGCCAAAGCGCATGGATAATTCTACAAGCTATTCAGGCTTTGTTCGTGCACCAATTGCAATATCCTGTGGGGAACTTCGCCCATTGCGAGCCCAATGAGGTTATCTGAAATGTTGTGCCATTTCGCACGGTTTTTTCCAGGCTTTGTTGCAGACTTCTTGGAAAGCGGCCTCTCGCTAAAACGCAAATTTCGTGAAGAAACCATCACCGACATCATGATGGCCAACCTTAAGGCGTTGGGCGGCAACAGCGTCATAGTCGAATTTCCAAATGAACCGTCAACAGGGGCGGACATGGAATGGTTTTTTGTCGACACAAGTGATTCCACATGGTTTCGGCTTCTGATCCAAGCGAAACGGATTACATGTCGTGGGCCAAACTGGCAAAATCACAGCTATCGAGACCTTTTCCACATCTCTGGAGGAGCGCTTCAGGCGGAAACACTCGCCAATACTGCAAGCGCAGACACCGCAACGTTTCCACTCTATGCATTCTATCACCCTAGAACTACGTGCGAGCTCGCGAATGAAGTCGATGTGGATTGGGTAGAAGGAGTCAATTTGGCCGACGGCTACTTCGTCGCAAGCCTAGCGAAGGCCGCCATCTCAAAGAAACTGAAAACTCAAAACAAACGCCTAGGCACTCTTCATCAAGTATTTTTTGCCCTCGCCGAGTTGTTTTGCCCCCCACACATCGTGGAACTGGGGCCGATGGCTCTTGGGCCATCCAATATCGAGCGTTTTCTGACCTTCACATTTCAATCAGGTCGGCCAACTTTGGGGATGCAAATGCCTCCCAGCCCTGGAGACATTCGGAGACGAATACAAGGACAGCGCGAAAACATGGGCGATGAAGCGCGAGATTTGCCGCCAGTGCCGCCGCTGGGCGAAGGAATCCCGGACGACGTAGCCGAACTTTTGAAACGTCGTTTCGGTGGTGTGAAGCGCTTGGAGTCAGGGGTTCCGCGCCCGCGAAAATTGAGACGGGTTATTTTCGTCTCTGCCGGCTGGCGACGTCTACGGCTGGATGCTCAACAATGAAATCCTACCACCTCATTTGAAAACGGAAGGCGAAAACGTCATCTTCAGTCGATGGCAGAAATCGACGCGCAGGTATGTGGAGGGAAATCATTCTGCATCGGACTCCTCCCCGAAACTTGCTGCGCAAATTTCGACCCTCCCTCAGGGAGAGAGTAAAAATACTTCAGCGCGTTGAGTGCTTCCATCATTATTTTACACGCTAGTCTTAGATGTTCATCAGTCCGCCGCCAGTTCGATGACGTTGCCGTCGGGGTCGCGGATGAAGAGGGCGGCGGCGCCGCGCTTGCCGGAGATGGCGATGCCGGCGGCTTTCAGGTCCGCCTCGGTCGCCGCGACGTCGGCGATCTTGAGCGCGATGTGGGTGATGCCGGGATATTTTTCGGGCACATCCATCAGGATGTTCGGCCGGGCGGCATCGGGCGCATTGACGATGAAATTGAGTTCCAGGCCGCCGGGATGCGTCATCGCGGCGACGGGTTCGGGACCGGCGGGGCCCCGCGCCCAGACAAAGCCGAGACGCTCATAGAAGGCGCGGCTGCGGGCGAGGTCGTGCACGCGGATGCCGATATGGGCGAGGCCGGTGACTTGTCTGCTGAGCGACATCGCGCGCGCTCCTACTTGCCCGACAGCGCTTCCTTCACCGCGCCGCTCGCCTTGCCGAAATCCATTTGGCCGGCGAAGCGTTCCTTGAGCGCGGCCATCACCTTGCCCATGTCCTTGATCGAGGCGGCGCCGGTCTCGGCGATGGCGGCTGCGATCGCCGCCTTGGTTTGATCGGTGTCCATCTGCCTGGGCATGAATTCGCGGATCAATGCGATCTCGTCGCGTTCGGCCTGGGCCATCTCGGGACGGTTGCCGGCGGCGAAGGCGGCGACGGAATCCTCGCGCTGCTTGATCATCTTGGCGAGCAGGCCGAGCAGATCGTCGTCGCTTGAGAGGTCGCGGCTGTCGGCGGTGCGCGCGGCGATGTCGCGGTCCTTGATCGCGGCGTTGATGAGACGCAGCGTGGCCAGGCGCTTGGCGTCTTTCGCCTTCATCGCCGCCTTCACCGAATTGTTGATGTCTTCGCGCAGGGTCATGATGGTCCGTCCGATTTGCCAGCGGCAATCTAACCGGCGGGCGCGGGATTTCAAAACGCGCGGGCGGGACTTCAAAACTGGAAGTAGATGAACGGCGACGTCGCGGTGGGCGCGAAGAGCAGGAGCAGCGTGAGCATCGCGATGATCTCGAGCGTATACAGCCAGCGCGACGATACCAAGCGCTCGAGGCGCGGGCGCAAGCGGCAGAGATGCGCGGCATGCCAAAGAACGACGCCGGCCAGCACGAACAAGGTGGGTACGTGCAGCCAGCGGACGCCCGGCGCCAGCGTCCAGATATTCGCGACGATGGTTTGCGTATCGGCGAAACGCGCGGCGCGGAACGGAATCCAGGCCATGACGACAAAGAGAAGGGTGAGCCCCCAAGCCGCGGGCCCGGGCACGGCAAAGCGGCGCTCATCGCCCCGGCCGCCGGTGAACCGTTCCCAGGCGTGATAGGCGACGATGCCGCCGCCGTGCAGCGCGCCCCAAAGCACGAAATTCCAGCTCGCGCCATGCCACAGGCCGCCCAACAGCATGGTGATCATGGTGTTGAACTGCGCCCGCGCGAATCCCCGGCGGTTGCCGCCGAGTGGAATGTAGAGATAGTCGCGCAGGAAGAACGACAAGGTGATGTGCCAGCGCCGCCAGAAATCGGCGAGCGACACGGCAACATAAGGCATGCGGAAATTCTGCGGCAACTGATAGCCCAGAATCAGCGCGATGCCGATGGCCATCATCGTATAGCCCGAGAAGTCGCCGAATATCTGCATCGCATAGGCAAGGACGCCGAGCCACTCGGTGGTGCCGGAATACAGCGCCGGGCTGGCGAACACGCCGTCCGCGAAGGGGCTCACCTGGTCGGCGATCACAAGCTTTTGGACCGCGCCGGCCAGGAACAGCCGCGCCCCCGCCGCGAAACCGGCCGCTGTCAATGTCACGGGACGGGCGAGTTGCGGCAAGAACTGCGAAGCGCGGACGATTGGCCCAGCGACGAGTTGCGGGAAGAACGAAATGTAGAGGGCGTAGTCGCGCAGCGAGCGGGCCGGCCGAACCAGTCCGCGATAGACATCGACGTAATAGCTGATCGAATGGAACGTGTAGAAGGAAATGCCGATGGGCAGGACGATGTCACGTATGAACGAAGGAACGGTGCCGCCAGTCAGAAGAACGACATTCTGCGAAAAAAACCCGGCGTATTTGAAGACGGCGAGCGCGAGAAGGGAAAGCGTGACGCCGGCGGCGACGCCGAAGCGCTTGCGACGCTCGTCTTTCGCGGCGGCGATAAAGAGGCCGAGGCCGAACGACCACAGCGTGACCGCCGCCATCAGCAGCAAATACCAAGCGTTCCAGAAAGCGTAGAAGTACAGGCTCGCCGCCAGGAGAATGTAGCGTCGCGCCGCGTCGTTGCGCACGCCAAGCAGCAGGACGTAGACGACGAAGAAGAACAGCGCGAAGGACAGTGTGGTGAAGATCACGGCCGCCGCTCTGGAAAATCCGCAAAGGCATCGGCCAAAGCGTCCGCGACCGCCACATGGCCGAGCGTGTTCAGATGACCACGGCCGGGAACGTTGAACTCGAAGCCGGTGGGCGGTTGGCCGGAACGTGCATAGGCGTTCGCCAGCGCGGCGCCGAGATCGACGCAGCGCACGCGCGCCGCGGCGCAGGCGCCCGCCACCTCCAGGCGGAAAGGCAGCGAATCGCCTGCCGTCGCGCGCCTGTCCGGTCCATAGGCGAGCGAAGGGACGAGCGCCACGACAACGGGATGGTGCGCGGCGAACTTGCGAAAGATCAGCGCCAGCACATCCTGGACGTCCGCGTCCTCATAAGGCCGCCAGCCATTCCCCGGCGCCGCAACCGCCGGTGCGGCAGCGTCCTTGCGGAACGGCGCGACGAAATTTGCGAGTGCCGCGGTCAACATGTCCTTGTATTTGCGCGCGAGGAAGGTGACGAGCGCCGAGTGCCCCATCAGCCAGCGCGCCGTGGGTGAGCCGGCGGCGCCTTGCAGAGGCGGCGGCGGTGCATGGTAGTCGCAGACGTGCCGGCCGCAGGATTTCACGCTGATCCGGTCGGCCTTCAGTTCGTTTTCGTCCTCGCTGTTGATGACGAGGAGAACGGCGTCGGGCCGCACCGGACCTTCCAGTTGCGCCAGGAAGGCGAGTTCGGTCAGCGGATCCAGGCCGGAATGCCCGCCATTGATCCACTGCAGTCGCGGCATCCGCCGGGCCGCCAGGCTGATAAAGTTGTCTTGCCGCGGAAGCTGAAACGCTTCGACATAGGAATCGCCGACGACGAGAACACGCTGGCGCGTCTTGGGTCCAGGCTCGGCATCGTTCAATGCCAAGCTGTTGGTCGTGCCGCGCTGATAGCCGGCGTCGCTGGTCAAAATGAGAAAGCTCTCATTGGCCGGATGCATCCAACCGACGCCGGCGTCCGGCCTGACATGGCTGGGCGACATCAAAAGCGTGCGGACCAGGATTTCGACGAGAACCAGCCAGGCGAGAAGGAAAATCAGCAACTGGAGCGCGAAGAAACCACGCGAGGCCGCCAGCACCCTCATCCATCCCCCGACAGTGTAGAATTCGCGCCGCCCACACCGGCAATCTAGTCAAATCGCGGCAGCTTGCCAACCGACTGAAGCGACAACGAAATACCGTCCAACGCCGCGCTTGACCCAGTCGGGTGCGGTGCCTATTTTCCGCGCGATCCAACCGGTATCCCGCATGTCAGACGCCTCGCCAGCCGCCGCCGCCAGACCGGCGGTATCGCGCGGTGCGTTGGTGCTAGCCGACGGCACGGTGTTCGAGGGCGCGGCCTTCGGCGCAAGCCTGACCGGCGTCGGCGAGGTCTGCTTCAACACGGCGATGACGGGCTATCAGGAAATCCTGACCGATCCCAGCTATGCCGGGCAGATCGTGTGTTTCACCTTTCCGCATATCGGCATCACCGGCACCAATGCCGAAGACATCGAGTCGCTCAATCCGGTGGTGCGCGGGCTGATCGTGCGCGCCGATGCGCAGAGCCCCTCGAACTATCGCGCGCTCGGCGCGCTCGACGGCTGGCTCAAGTCGCACAACATCCCGGCGCTGGCCGGCATCGACACGCGGGCGTTGACCGGGCGCATCCGCGAACTGGGCATGCCGCATGGCGCGATCGTGCAGGCGCGGCACGGCAAGCTCGACATCGAAGCCGGGGTGACGGCGGCGCGCGGGTTCGGCGGCCTGGTCGGGCTTGACCTCGCCAAGGAGGTGACGGCCAAGCAGACCTATAAGTGGCGCGAGATGCCGTGGGCCTGGGACAAGGGCTTCAGCGACCTGCCGAGCCCGAGCTGGCGCGTCACGGTGGTGGATTTCGGCGTCAAGCGGAACATGCTGCGGCTGCTGGCCGGATTGGGCGCGGACGTCACCGTGGTGCCGGCGCAGGCGACGCTCGACGACGTCATGCGGCATAAGCCGGACGGCGTGCTGCTGTCCAACGGGCCGGGCGATCCGGCGGCGACGGGCGCCTATGCCATTGCGACAATCAAGGGACTGATCGATTGCGGCGTGCCGGTGTTCGGCATCTGCCTCGGCCATCAGATGCTGGCGCTGGCCCTGGGCGCGCAGACCCGGAAAATGCCGCAAGGCCATCACGGCGCCAACCATCCGGTGAAGGACCTGCAAACCGGCAAGGTCGAGATCGTGTCGATGAACCACGGCTTCACGGTGGACGCGGCGACGCTGCCGGCGGGCGTCACACAGACCCATGTCTCGCTGTTCGACGGCAGCAATTGCGGCATCGCGGTCGAGGGCAAGGCGGTGTTCGGCGTGCAGTATCACCCCGAAGCCTCGCCGGGGCCGATGGACAGCCACTATCTGTTCGACCGTTTCGCCAAGGCGGCAAGGCGATGAATGTCTTGCCGCCTTGTTTTTCCGATTGGCGCGCAATCTCGCGGGTGCGCTTGGCGGCGAAGGCGGGAAAGTAAGCCATGTCGAAACCGCCTTTAAAGATCGATCTCATCGCCGCCGCGGCCGCGCTGACCGCTTCGGGCCAGTCGTCGGTCACGCTGTTCCAGCATGGCGACGCCAATGTGCTGCTGTTCGTGCCGATCGACCAGGACACGCAACAGGCGCACAAGCGCGACGAGCTGTATGTCATCCAGGCCGGCCACGGCATCTTCAAGCGCGGCGGCGAGACCGTGCGCTTCGACGCCGGCGACGTCTTGTTCGTGCCGGCCGGCGTGCCGCACCGCTTCGCCAGCTTCTCGGCGGAGTTCAAGGCCTGGGTGGTTTTCTTCGGGCCGCAGGGCGGGGCGCAGAGCGTTTAGCGCAGGTGCTTGCGCACCACCAGTTTCAATCCCGACCAGACATCGCTGACGGCGCAGACTTTCACGTCGACGAGGTCGGTCTTGAGGGCGTGGGCACGGATCGTGTCTTCGGTGACGTCGGTGGGGATTTTCGCGGACTTCTTGTACCAGCTGACCCAGAGCATCCCGTCATTCTTCATCGCCTTGCGCGCAAGCGGCAAATGCCTGTCGAGTTCGGCCGTGGAGGCGACGAAGAGATGCACGAAATCGGCGCCGCCCTGGGGCGGTTTGGCTGCGAATTTCGCGGCGATGCCGAGCAGGGCGCGATAGTCCTTCGGCGCGTTGAGGACGTACAAGGCCATGCCGTCCTTGATGCCGAGCTTGTCGGCCAACGATCTGGGTGAATAGCCTGCCATCGATTCCACTCTTGCTCACACGCTCAACTATATCACCATGGCCGCCCGTGAGGCGGCCATGGTGATTTGTTATTGTTCTTTCCTTGCCATCACCCGAGTAAAACCGAAAAGCTTCTCCTTATCCACGTTCAGCATGGCGACGCCGTCGGCGGAGGATTTTTTGTGGAAGCCTTCGCTGAGTTCGGCGGAGATGCCGCACCATTCCAGCCACAGGGCATGGCCGTCTTTCATCCAGTCGGCGGCTTCTATCGTGACAAGGCCGGTCTTGGCCCAATGATGGCGCCACCATGGAGGTGAATGGAAGGCGCAGAAATCCCATTCCCAGAATGGCTTGATGGGGTCGGGGACGTCCACGATCTCGTGGCGGAGGCCCGGCACCACGATGCCGATGCGGCCGCCGGGTTTGAGGAATTTAGCGATGGTGCCGAGATACAGATCGTCGGTGCCGAAATACTGGTAGGCGTCGAAGCTGACGATGGCATCGAAGGATTCGTGCGCGAAGGGCAGCGCATGGGCTTCGGCATGGACCGGCACGACGCGGGTTTCGACGCCGGCGTCCGCGATGCGGGCCGCGTTCTCGGTCGGCTGGATCCACAGATCGGCGGCGACGATGTGCACGCCGAACTCCCTGGCCAGAAAGATCGAGCTGATCGCCTTGCCGCAACCGAGGTCGAGCACGCGCATGCCGGGCCTCAGTTCGAGCACTTCGCTCAAATGCTCGGCCAGCCACAGCACATGCGGCCCCATCATGTTGTCGAGGATCCAGCGCCCGTCATATTGCGAGGCGCGGGGAAAGCGCGGCTTGGTCAGACGCGCATTCAAGTCTTCATTGGTCATCGTCATTCTAATTCTCCTATCGGTTGTCGGCCTGGGCGCGAACGCAATCCAGACCCAGTCGCGAGATGCGATAGGGCCCGCCGCCGGTGCTGGCGATCAGCCCGCGCTTCTTGAGCTTCTTGAACAGATCGAGCGAGCAATCGGCCAGCCGGTAGCCGTCGCGGCTCCAGCAGTCGATTTCGACGATCCGGTTGTCGGTCCAGATGTGTTGAATGCGTCCGCCCTGCGCCAGGCAGTGCAGCACGCGCTGTTCCAGTCTTGAGATGTTCACGTGAGAGACTCGTCATGGGTCCGCGATCCGCATCGGCGAACACGGGCGCAAACGCACGCGCGTCTTTCGATGCGTGGTCAGGCCCGGCAAACAGCCGGGCTAACTGCGAACGATGACAATCTCTGACATAAAACCTCTGGGAGAGGTTGGTGTGACGGCGATGAGATAGCGCAGGGACCGCAAAGCTGTCAACGCGCGCACGGCGACGCGGTTTGATGCGCCGAACCGGTCATGCCATAGGACGCGGGCCGGCGCACCCGGCAAGGCAGGAGAGATTTGACCAGCCCGTCCGGAAGCATCGGCAACATCCAGGCCCTGCGCGCCGTCGCGGCGGTTCTGGTCGTCTTCACGCACATCGACGCCATCAAGCTCGGCACGTTCGGCGTCGACATATTTTTCGTCATCAGCGGCTTCGTCATTGCGTATGCCGGTCACGCCGACTCCTGGCGGCCATTTATCCTGAAACGCATCTTTCGCATCGTGCCGCTCTACTGGCTGGGCACGATTGCCGTGTTTTTCGCCGCCTTGCTGGCGCCGCGGCTGCTCAAGAATACGACAAGCGATCCCGCCGACCTGCTCAAATCGCTGTTCTTCGTTCCCTTTGCGAAAGCCGGCGCGACGGTGCAGCCCGTGCTTTTTCTGGGATGGACGCTGGATTACGAGATGCTTTTCTATTCCATATTCGCCGCCGGGCTCGCCGTGTGGCGGCGGCATGCCGTTGTTCTCACGACCGGCGCGATCGGATTGCTCGTCGCGGCCGGCGCCGTTCTGCACATTCGCAGCGAGCCGCTGCGATTCTGGACCAGTCCGATCACGCTCGAATTCGTCGCCGGCATGTGGCTCTTCGTGGTTTGGAAAAGCGGCAGGCTGGCTCAATGTCCGGCATGGCTGGGGATCGCCGGCGTCGGCCTGCTCGTCGCGTTCATGACCTGGTCCGAGATCGAGAATTTTCCCTTCAACCGCGTCGTCGTGTCCTGCATTCCCGCCACCGCCATCGTCGCGCTGGGACTGTCGTGCGAAGGCAAGTTCCGGGTGCCCAATTGGGCGGTGGGAATCGGAAATGCGAGCTATTCGCTGTACCTCTTCCACCCCTACATCGTCATCCCGGCGCAGAAATTGGTGCTCCATGTCACGCACGATCCACTGGCCATGGCGGCGGCGATTCCGCTCATGATCGCGGCGGCGGTCGGCGTGGCGCTGCTGTCCTATCGCCTCATCGAGCGGCCGAGCAATGCGTGGCTGAGACATAAATTCCTGGCGCCCGATGACGCCGCGCGCGCGGCGGCTTGACGAAGAGGCTTCGCCGCGCCTGTCAACGCGCCAGCCAGACGGACTTCGCCAGCGCCATCCTGGTGGAGCTGTGCACCGCCTCCGACTCCGGACCTTCCTCGACGAAGCCGAGCGAGGCGTAGACGCGACGGGCGCGGTCGTTGTTGTTGTGGACGTTGAGCCAGAACCGCTGCGCGTCGCCATTGGCGAACACCCAGTTGATGAGCGCGGTGAGAAAGGGCTTGCCGAAGCCGCCGCCGGCATCGGTCACCGCGATACGGCGGAGGAATTCGTTGCCGTCGCGTTTGTTGCGGTCCTGCAGGATCGCGAAGCCCTGGGCCACGCCATTGTCGTCGAGCCCGATGAAGTAGAGCCAGTTGTCGTCGGCCAGGTTGGCGCGATGTTCGTCTTGCGGGAAACGGCCGACCAGATCCTCATAGCCGGGGCGGCGCTCAGTCGCCATGATGAAAGCGATGTCGGCGGACGTGGCGCGGATCAGCGCAACCACATTCAGCGCTTCAGTTCGAGCACGTCGAAGGTGGATTCCTGGACCGGGTACGGCATTTCCAGACGCGCGTGATGTGCGTCGATGGCGGTCAGGATGCCGATTTGATCGTCGGGCGTCGCGTCGGCGCCGGCGGATGCGCCGCTGCCGGAATAGGCGTGCGGCGGCTCGCCGTTCACGTAGGACGCGCCGAGATACACCATGCCGCCATCGCCGGGATAGAGAAAGCCGCTGGTGCGCGTGCTGCCGGAGGTCTTCTCCAGGAACAGCCCGCCATCGCGATTGGAGATGCGGCAGTTGAACCAGGAATAGACGACGTAAGGCGTGACGCCGCCGAGCTTGATGGTGCGACAGCGCCAGGAGCCGGCGATCTCGGCCGGCGACGGCGCGTGGCTGGCGCCATCGAGGGCGGAGGCGATGGCGCTCGCGTCGCCGGTGCCGGCGCCGGCATGGGCTTCGGCGAGGCCCCGCTGCCTGGCTTCGCCGAGCGAGGCGAGACGGTGCTGATCGAACGGCGTCGCCTGATCCTGCCAGCCGGCGGAGGCCGCGGTGGCGCAGAGCGCAAAAGCGCTCGCGACGAGTGCGAGTTTAAACGGGTTCGGGCGCATCGGCTTTGATTCCTTCGGTCACATCGTGGCCGTTCTCGGGCGCGATCCAGCCCTTGAGATCGGCGGTCGGCGGCATGCCGACGACATTGAAACCGGCATCGACGAAATGAATCTCGCCGGTGACGCCGCCGGACAGCTCGCTGAGCAGGTACAGCGCGGCGCCGCCGACATGGTCGAGCTCGATGCTCTTCTTGAGCGGCGCGTGGCTTTTGTTCCACTTGAACATCATGCGGCCGTCGCCGACCGCCGCGCCGGCCAGCGTGCGCATGGGACCGGCCGAGATGGCGTTGACGCGGACGGCGTTGCGGCCGAGGTCGGCGGCGAGATAACGCACCGAAGCCTCGAGCGCAGCCTTGGCCACGCCCATCACGTTGTAGTTCGGCATGACGCGCTGGGCGCCGAGATAGCTCAGCGTCAGCATGGCGCCGCCCTTGGTCATCAGCCGGGCGGCGCGCTGCGCCACCGCGGTGAAGGAGTAGCAGGAGATCGACAGCGTCTGGCAGAAATTGGCGCGGGAGGTGTCGACGTAGCGGCCCTTGAGTTCGTCGCGGTCGGAGAAGGCGATGGCATGGACGACGAAATCGAGGCGCCCCCAATGGGTCTTGAGCGCGGCGAACACCGCGTCCAGTTCATCGTCGTTCTCGACATCGGCGGGCAGCACGATCTGCGAGCCGATGGATTGCGCCAAGGGCCGCAGGCGCTTGGCCTGGGCGTCGCCCTGGTAGGTGAAGGCGATCTCGGCGCCGTGCGAAGCCAGGACGCGCGCGATGCCCCAGGCGATGGAATGGTCGTTGGCGACCCCCATCACCAGGCCCCGCTTGCCCTGCATCAGCTTGCTGTCCGCCATGTGTCCCTCGCCCTTGTTGGGTCTGTTCCGTATTGGGACAGCCGACATAGGGTCGACCCGTCCGATGCAAGTCCTATGCGTGGCGCTGGAACACCAGCGATGCGTTGGTGCCGCCGAAGCCGAACGAGTTGGAAAGCGCGGTGTCGATACGGGCGTTGTCGATGCGCCGGCGCACGATATTGGCGTCGGCGACGGCGGGATCGAGCTCCTCGATATTGGCGCTCTCGCAGATGAAGCCGGATTGCATCATCAGCAGCGTGTAGATCGCCTCGTGCACGCCGGCGGCGCCCTGGCTGTGGCCGGTGAGCGATTTGGTGGCGCTGATCGGCGGCATCTTGGCGCCGAAGACCTCGCGGATGGCGTTGATCTCCGGAATGTCGCCGACCGGCGTCGAGGTGGCGTGCGGATTGATGTAGTCGATCTGGCCTTTGACGTTCTCGATCGCCATCTGCATGCAGCGCACGGCGCCTTCGCCGGACGGGGCGACCATGTCGGCGCCGTCGGCCGTGGCGCCATAGCCGACCAGCTCGGCGTAGATCTTGGCGCCACGCGCCTTGGCGTGGTCAAGTTCCTCGAGCACCAGGATGCCGCCACCGCCCGAGATCACGAAGCCGTCGCGGTTCTTGTCATAGGCGCGCGAGGCCTTTTGCGGCGTCGCATTGTATTTCGACGACATCGCGCCCATCGCGTCGAACAACTCGCTCAAGGTCCAGTCGAGCTCCTCGCCGCCGCCGGCGAACATCACGTCCTGCTTGCCCCATTGGATCATCTCGGCGGCGTTGCCGATGCAGTTGGCCGATGTCGAACAGGCCGACGAGATCGAATAGTTGACGCCCTTGGTCTTGAACCAGGTCGAGAGATTTGCGGAGCAGGTCGAGGACATCGCCTTGGGCACGGCGAACGGCCCGATGCGCTTGGGTCCCGAGGCGCGCGCGGTGTCGGCGGCGGCGACGATCGCCTTGGTCGAGGGACCGCCGGAACCGACGATCAGGCCGGTGCGCGGATTGGAGATGTCTTTTTCCTCGAGCCCAGCGTCGGAAATCGCCTGGTTCATCGCCACCCAGCAATAGCCGGCGCCGTCGCCCTGGAAGCGGCGGGCGCGGCGGTCGACGGCGGCGTCGAGATCGATCTTCAGACTGCCATGCACCTGGCTGCGGAAATTCATCCTGGCGTAGTCGTCGGCTGCGACGATGCCGGACTTCGCCTCGCGCAGCGATGCGACGACCTCTTGGCTGTTGTTGCCAATCGACGAGACGATACCCATCCCCGTAACGACGACCCGTCTCATGAACGTAATTTCCCTTTGCGCGCCGTCATCATCCTAGTTGTCATGGCCCGCGAATGCGGGCCACCCAGGTGACGCAGACGCAGAGCCGCACGATAAGCTAGCGCAAATTCCGTCAAGTCCCGAGCGTTCGATTACCTGGGTGGCCCGCATTCGCGGGCCATGACAATTGTGTTTCTAAGCCGGCGCTGGAGCCGCTGCCGCCTGCAGCGCCGCCATGGCATCGCTGAACAGGCCGACCTTCAGGTCCTTTACTTCGAATGCGACAACGCCGTCGACCTTCACGATGCCGTCCGCGACGCCCATCACCAGCCGGCGCATGATCACGCGCTTGAGCTCGACGTAATAGGTGATCTTCTTGGCTGTCGGCAAGATCATGCTGGTCAGCTTCACTTCGCCGACGCCAATCGCCCTACCCTTGCCCAGCCCGCCGGCCCAGCCGAGGAAGAAGCCGACCATCTGCCACAAGGCATCGAGGCCGAGGCAGCCCGGCATCACCGGATCGTCCTGGAAATGGCATTTGAAGAACCACAGGTTCGGATTGACGTCGAGCTCGGCCTCGACCTCGCCCTTGCCGGCGACACCGCCGGTGTCGGTGATCTTGGTGATGCGATCGAACATCAGCATCGGCGGCAGCGGCAGGCGCGCATTGCCCGGACCGAACAGTTCGCCGCGGGCGCAGGCCAGAAGGCCCGCCATGTCGAAGGAGGATCTGCGCGCTGGATTGGGCTTGTCCACGTCCTGGTCCTTTGACGGCCGCCCTTGACAGATCAGGGCTTTGGGCCGATTTCTATGTTAGAAACGTTCTAACTCATAAGCTGCTGACGCGTATAATAGCAAAGATGACGCCCGAGTGTCAGCCGCACAAGCTCTTGTCAACACGGTAACTCCCTATGGGCAAAAAGGTTCGGGAATCCAAGGTTGAAGCGACCGAAAGGCTGCGGGGCGCGGGCCTGCGCCCGACGCGCCAGCGCGTCGAGCTGGCCGGCCTGCTGTTCGGCGGCGGCGACCGGCACCTGACGGCCGAATCGCTGCAGGCCGACGCGATCGCGGCCGGCGTGAAGGTTTCCCTAGCGACGGTCTACAACACGCTGCACCAGTTCACGCAAAGCGGCCTGCTGCGCCAGGTGGTGGTGGATGCCGCGCGCTCCTATTTCGACACCAACACCGGCGACCACCAGCACTTCTACGTCGAAGACGACGGCACGCTGATCGACATTCCGGGCGCCGAGATCGCCGTGGCCGGGATTCCGGCGCCGCCCAAGGGCATGGCAGTCGACCGGATAGACGTGGTGGTGCGTGTCCGGCGGAGTTGATATTGACCCCCTCCGCCCTTCGCACCTAACGGTGCTACGGGCACCTCCCCCACAGCGTGCTGCGCACGCGCGGGGGAGGCGGGCCTCGCCAAGCTCCACCGAAATCTCGTTCAATTCTTTAGAATTATTCTAATCTGTATTGACAGAGGCGCTTGTCTGGCGTTTTCTTGGCGCGACAGGCTCACAAGGAGAATCCCATGGCCGCTTTGAAAGGTTCCAAGACCGCCCAGAATCTGAAGGACGCGTTCGCCGGCGAGAGCCAGGCCAACCGCCGCTATCTCTATTTCGCGCAGAAGGCCGACGTCGAAGGCTATAACGACGTCTCCGCGGTGTTCCGCTCGACCGCGGAAGGCGAGACCGGCCACGCCCACGGCCATCTGGAATATCTCGAAGCGGTCGGCGATCCGGCGACCGGCGAGCCGATCGGCGCGACCGACCTGAACCTGAAAGCCTCCATCGCCGGCGAGACCCACGAATACACCGACATGTATCCGGGCATGGCCAAGACCGCGCGCAGCGAAGGCTTCGACGAAATCGCCGACTGGTTCGAGACGCTGGCCAAGGCCGAGAAGAGCCATGCGGGGCGGTTCCAGAAGGCGCTGGATACGCTGGGCAGATAACGGAATACGGAACACAGGGATCAGAAAGGCTTTCGGTTTTCATGCATCGCACTTCTGATCCCTGTCGTCTGTTCTCTGTATTCCGATATGAGTGAAGGCTCCCTCGACGCGCCGACACGCCATGCCATTGCGTGGCGCGAGGCGGAATTCACCGACGCGGCGGCGCTCGACAAGGAGATGCGGCGGGTGTTCGACATCTGCCATGGCTGCCGGCGCTGTTTCAATCTGTGCGATTCGTTTCCGCGCCTGTTCGATCTGGTGGACGCGAGTCCGGAGGAAGTGCATGGCGTGAAGTCGGAAGACTTCGCGTCCGTCGTCGAGGCCTGCACGCTGTGCGACATGTGCTTCATGACCAAGTGCCCCTACGTGCCGCCGCATCCGTTCCAGCTGGATTTCCCGCATCTGATCCTGCGCGCCCGCGCCGCCGAGCGGGCGCAGGGCAAGACCAGCTTCACGCAGCGGCAGCTCGCCGAGATGGACCGCAACGGAACGCTGGCGCGCTTCGCTTCGCCGCTGATCAACTGGGCGTCCAGCGTCGACAACACGCTGACCCGGCCGGCGATGGAGGCGGTGGCCGGCATCGATCGCACGGCGGAACTGCCGAAATTTCATGCGCGGACCTTCGTGGCGGCCGACAAGGGCGACCCGATCGCGGCGAACGCGAGCGCGCCGGCCTTCGGCAAGCGCAAGGCGGCGCTCTATGCCACCTGCTTCGTCAACTACAACAAGCCGGCGACGGGATTGGCGGCGCGCGCGGTGCTCAATCACATCGGGGTCGAGACCAAGGTCGCGTATCCCGGCTGCTGCGGCATGCCGTTCCTGGAACAGGCCGAGCTCGAACGCGTGGCCGTCAATGCCGCCAAGGTGTCGAAGGAATTGGTCAAGCTGATCGACGAAGGTTACGACATCGTGGCGCTCACCGCGTCGTGCGGGCTGATGCTGAAATTCGAATGGCCGCTGATCGTACCGGAAAACGCCGACGTGAAACGCGTCGCCGAACGGGCCTACGACATCGACGAATATGTCGTCGATGTCGCCAAGAAGGAAGGACTGCCGGCCGGGATGAAGCCGCTGCCCGAAGGCGTCACGGTGCATCTGGCGTGTCACGCGCGGGCGCAGAACATGGGGCCGAAAGCGGCCGAGATGTTGCGCCTGATTCCAGACACGCCGGTCGATGTGATCGAGCGCTGCTCGGGCCATGGCGGCACGTTCGGCGTGGTCAAACCGACGCATGAGGTCGCGGTGAAGGTGGGGCGGCCGGTGTTCCGCACGGCGGCGCAACAGGCGCGCGGTCATATCGTCAGCGATTGTCCGCTGGCGGCGCAGCACATCGTGAGCCAAGTCGGCGCGCTGGCGGCGAAGGACGGCAAGACCGCGCCGGTGCGCGAGGCGGAACATCCGATCCAGATCATGGCCCGCGCCTTCGGACTGACGGAGGCCTGAATGTCAGCCGCACAACGCCAGATCACGCCGGCCGATCTTCTTCCCGACGCGGAGTACAACGCCCGCCGCGCCGAGCTGCGCGCGGCGTCCATCGCCGCGAAGAAGACGCGGCGGATGGAAGTCGGGCCCTATGCCACCTTCTATTTCGAGAACTACGAATCGATGTGGCTGCAGGTGCAGGAAATGCTGCGCATCGAGAAGGGCGGGCCTGAGCAGGTCGCCGGTGAACTGGAAGTCTACAATCCGCTGATCCCTCAAGGGCACGAGCTGATCGCCACCTTCATGATCGAGATCGAGGATGCGACGCGCCGCGACCGCGAGCTGCGGCGGCTCGGCCATATCGAGGACAGCGTCTTTCTCGACATCGGCAAGGAACGCATCAAGGCGACGCCGACCGATTACGAGGACCGCACGACGCCGGAGGGCAAGACCTCGTCGGTGCACTGGCTGTGTTTCAAATTCTCAGCAGCGCAGGTCGCGGCGTTCAAGGCCGGCGCCGAACCCGTCGTGATCGGCATGGATCATCCGAACTACGGCCACATGGCGGTGATGCCGGCGGCGACGCGGGCCGCGGTGGCGGGCGACTTTGCTTAAGCAGGTTGCGATCACGTTGATCCTCTCGTCACGTCATCCTGAGGTGCTCGCCCCAAGGGCGAGCCTCGAAGGATGCCTGTGCTGAACGTGCGTGCTTCGAGGCTCGCTTCGCTCGCACCTCAGCATGACGAGAGTTTGGCAGGTCATATCGATTCGATGGATCGCAACCCGCTTAAGCCGGCAACTCGCCCGTCTTCAGCCAGTGGGCGCAAGCGGGCGTGAGGTTCTTCGCCGCCGCCACCTCGGCCAGCGCGGCCTCCTCAGGTGAAAGCACGTCGCGCCAGCGGTCGTTGGTGCCCTTGTTGACAAAGGTTCGTCCGCCACCCTCGAAAAGTCGGCCTAAGAATTCATCGTCGGCCGAGACGTCTTTCATGTGCTCGAGGCTGCAATTGAGCAGCATCCGGGGGAACTTCGCCTCGTCGATCGCGATCCCGAGAAAGGCCGCGATGCGACGCACCTCGCGCGGCAGGTCGGCCTTGAGTTTGGCGTAATGCAGCAGCAGCACGTTCGGCAGGACCTGCGCGTCCCACCAGCCCTGCACGTTGCGAAAGAACGAGTTCTCGGCAGACGCGTCGGTCTGAAGCCAGATGTGATAAAAGGTCTTCACATCGGGCACATCCGGCGGTGGCGCGAAGCTGCCGGTCTTGGCCGCCAGTTCGGCGATGAGCTTGTGCGCATAGGGCGTGAAACTGGAGATGTGATGGTGGAAGCTCCACACCACGTCGCGCGTGTCGCGGCCGACATAGAGATATTTCGCGCGCGGCGAGAAGACGAGCGCATCGAGCGGCAGATGGGTCTTCATGAAACGGCGATGGGTCTGCGCCGCCGCCTGCGCCGGAGCGCCCGGCTGGAGCTGAAAGTCGATCCAAGGCGAGATGGCCTGGCCGAACATTTTGTCATCGCCCTGGAAGATCAGCTGGCTGACGATCTGCTGCATCCAGGTGGTTCCGGATTTGGACCAGGTGGCGATGACGATGTCGTCGTCGCGAAAGGCGAAGTCGTTCCAGCGCGACGAATCCATCAGAAAATTGCGGATTTCGCGCGTCTTCTTCGGCCATGCCGGTTCAGTCGTCATGCTGCCCCACCCTTCGACCGCGCAACGAGACAATATCGACGGGTGGCGCGCAAGCCTTGATCTTGCCGAATTGTTCTGGGAGGTAGTCGCGATGCGCGTCCTGCTCTTCATCCTTCTCGCAGCCGTGCTGACCGGCACCGCGAACGCCGCGACGGTCGAGGCGGTGAACGGCAACGTTGTCCTTGGCGGCAAAACTATCACCCATGGCGGTCACGACCTCGATCCGGTGCTGTCGCCGGACGGCAAGCGCCTGGTGTTCCTGCGGCGCACCGCTGGCCGGCCGCTCGAGGACTGCGCCGCCGACGCCACGACGTCCAAGCCGCTCGAACTGTGGAGCATCAACGCCGACGGCAGCGGCGCGAAAAAGCTGCTGGCGCTGAAGAGCGATGCCGATGTCCGCAAGACCGTGTGCGCGTTCGACAGCATGCAGTTCTCGTCGAACGGGCAGCTGCTCTATTTCAGCGCGCCGGCCTGGGCGACGTCGGGCGCGATCCATGTCTACGACTTCAGGTCGGGCCGTGAACACTTCCTGCTGGCGGGGGATGGGCTGAAAGTCTTGTCAGACTGCAAGAACCCAAAATACCGCGACGACCTGATCGTCGGTCAGCACCGCTACTTCCTGTTCGAAGGCAGCTATGACTGGACGTTCGTGTTCACGCCCGCGGGCAAGGAAGTCGGGCCGCTCGGCGACGGCGATTATACCAGCGCCCTCGCCGATGCGTGCGGATGAGCATGCAATGCACATAGAACATCAAAAATCGGTGTCATGGCCCGCGAATGCGAGGGCTTTGCATAAGTAGGACTTTAGTAGGACTTTTGAGCGGCTACGAGTGAGTTTGGCAATAGGGCGTTTGGACGATT